>JAEEGF012208223.1_pt1 | contig 26946 bp, 18 predicted proteins | sample 9134171 | NCBI WGS metagenome assembly JAEEGF01 (sample SAMN16246542, study PRJNA631951) | gut metagenome | biome: gut microbiome; feature: rumen; material: AP-attached | host: Bos | place: Iran: Karaj | collected 2018-10 | reverse complement strand
GACACCTTCCGCGTGCCCATGTACCGGTACCTGATCGCCCAGGCCGAGGGGAAGGGGGAAACCGAGCAGCGGCTCCGGGAGCTGGAAGGGATGCAGGATCAGGAGTGGTGCTGGGCGCTGACCCTGGGGGATATCTACACCCAGCGGCAGGAATACGACAAGGCCATCGCGTGGTACCGAAAGGGGCAGGACATGCAGCCCGCGCCCAAGTTCATCGACAGCGCCATGAGCATCGCCCATATCTCAGAGATCCGGGGCGACAAAGCCGGGGCCATCGCGGCCTACCGGGAGGTCCTGCGCATCCAGCGGGAGGACTGGGGCATCGTCAGCGGCGAGGAGCGGGACCAAGTGGAGCGAGCCATCCGGCAGCTGCAATAAAACCCATAGGAAAAAGACGCCGGCCGGCGTCCTTTTTCGTTATCAGTTCGCAGTATGATCTTCTTGTGCCGCACTGTGTGCATACAGGTCCCAAAGGCGGGATTCGGCGCACCGCCGTTGGATCGGCCAGACCCGATCAAGAGGTTGCCTCATACCGCCTTATCAGCTGTGTTGAGGCAGCCTGTTCCCATGCTGCGCCCTTTACTCCACCGGTGCGGCGGGGGGCTCGACGTCCGCAGGGGCCGCTTCCGTCACTGGTGCGAGCTCAGGCTCCGGCTCCTGGATGGTCTCCTGATAGAGAGGCTTGGGCGCGGGCTCCGCGACAGGCTCCAACTCGGGCGCAGGCGCGGGCTCGGGGGCAGGCTCCGGCTCAGGCGCCGGCAGGTATTTCTGGAGCGCATCGCCCTGGGCCTGGCCGAAGCTGAACACCCGGGCCAGGAGGAAGTAGATCAGGGAGAGCAGCAGCGCCGTCACATTGAGGTTGAGCATCACCTTATCAGCAGGCAGGGCCAGGCGACGAATGATCTCGGTGGTCACAAAGTAACTCAGGGCGATGCCGCCGGCCCAGATGATGATATGGAAGACGCCCAGCAGCCGCAGCCGCCGCACGTTTCCGACGGTGAAGGGGGTGTTCTCCTCCTTCATATGCTTGAACAGCTTTCCGGCCACCAGCAGCAGCACGTAGGTAATGGCCAGGGCCAGCACGCCCACGCCCATGAGCATCAGCACCACCAGCTTGACGTCCCGCAAATCCAGATTCAGCACGCCGTCCACCTTGAACAGGTTTTCCAATCCCAGTTTGCTGAGATCCAGGCTCTGCAGATCCAGCGCCAGCCGACCGTTCTCCACGCCTTCCAACGGCAGATCGTTTTCGTTGACCACAGCCAACACCACCAGCCCGGCGATCAGAACCACCGCGGCGATGATGAGCAGGATGCGCAAAATCTTCAGGATCACATAGCCGACAGCCGCACCCCGCTGGACTTTTTTCAATTTCTTTTCCATGTTCACTATCTCCTTTGTTTTACTTGTCGTTCAGTCGCCTGTACAGCGTCAACAGCTGTTCCGGCGTCAAAGCTTCGCCCCGCACATTCTCGCAAAGGCCCATCTCGTTCAGGACAACGCGCAATCCCGATGCCCCAGTGAGATTATTATACAGCGTCTTGCGGCGCATACGCAAGCAGGCAGCCGCAAATTTTAAGAGGGATTTGGGGGATTCCTGGGGCCCGTCCGGACGGCGTTCCAGCTTGACCAGGGCGCTGGTCACTGTGGGCGGTGGCACATAGGCCCCCGGCGGCACCTGGCCCAGGAGCACGGATTCGTAATACAGTTGAGAAACCATGGCTACGGGGCCGTAGTTCTTCTGCGCGGGCTTGGCAAAAAATCGCTCCGCCGCTTCCTTCTGAACCATGAGGAGCATGCCGGCCGGCTGCATGCCAAGCAGCATGGCGACGATGTCCGCCGTGATGCAGTAGGGGAGGTTCCCCGCCGCCACAAATCCCGGGGGCAGGAAACCGTAATCCGTTTTCAAACAGTCCCCATGAATCAGGGTCAGTCTCTCATGGCGAAGATCCCGCTGCAAAAAGCCGAAGAGACGCGCGTCCTTCTCCACGGCATACACCCTGGCGCCAGTGTTCAGGAGCTGTTCCGTAAGGCCTCCCAGGCCCGGACCGATCTCCAACACGGTGCGGCCTTCCAAAGGCAAAGCCGTGGCAAGGCGTCGCAGGACCCCTTCGTCCACGCAAAAATTCTGGCCCAGGTTCTTATTGGGCAGCAGCTCCTCCCGGGCCAGGACCTGCTCCACATAGGCTTTTGTCGCTCTCATGGCAGCATCATATCCTCCTTTCCATGAGGATGCAAGGAAAGCGCCTACACTGCATCCCAGTGAAGGACCAGGTAGGTATTCACGATGAGGACGATCAGCAAAAACAGGATCACAAAGATCATGGGGGAAAAGACGAGGTCCTTCACCGTGTCCATGGCGTCCTTCCACCTTTTCTTCAGCGGCTTCTTCTCTTTCCGCATGCGACGCCGACGGCCGTTGTCGTCCCGGTAGTGCACGATGGGATGCTCATAGAGTTCCAGCCGCCCGTATTTCAGCACGAACACCGGCGCCAGAGGCACCCCGATGCACAGCCACACCGCCGCCCCGCCGATGGTCAGGCCGTGGTAATCGAATCCGTTGAGGATAAAGGCCAGGACCACGGGCAAAAACACCACGACCAGGGGCAGCAAAACCATCTTCAGCGCCCTGCCAAGCGTAGTGAATCGAAGCTCCACGGTCCTGTCCTTTCCGTCGATGGGCATGTAGAAGGCCGGGGCCGTCACCGCCTCCTTCCGATCGTCCGAGGTGAGGACACGCCGGGGCAGGCTCTCCCGTCCCATGCCGCCGAACTCGTTGTGATAGGCGGTAAACAGCACGAACAGCAAAAACACGGCCAGGATCCCTGCCACAAACAGGCAGGCTCCCTGTTCCGCCCCAAAGAGCTTCATAACCCCATAGACGACGGCCGGGAAGAACAGACTGCCCGCAATGGGGCGCAGCCACCAGGGCAGCGTATGCCGCACCCGCCGCTCCCGCACGGCCACCTTTCCGGTTTGACCGTTGACGGCGGCCAGGGTGTCCCCCGCCCGCAGGTAGTACGCGGGCAGGACCGCGCCCAGCGTCATCATGTTCCCCCTGTCGGCGTTCACCGTCACGGCCCGGGTCTCCAGCGCCTTGGCGACAAAAGGCCGATATTTGGAGGCGATCTCATCGCCGATGCGGCTTGATGTCTCCCTCTCGTCCGTATCCCGGATCTTGACACGCTGTCCCGCCAGGCAGGAGAAGTCGAACTCCTTCACGTCCTTCACATCGTAAGGCTCCATGCCGTCCAGCAGCAGGTTGTCCAGTTGCCTCGACGTGTTCACGAAGCTGCCCTCCCAGAACCCCCGGCAGCGGTAGGTCTTGCTCTCCCGCCGGCTGACGGCGCATTCCGTGGGCCCTTTCACCAGCTCATAGGGCAGGTAGAAGCCCTTCAGTTCGTCGATGTGTTTCCGGATCTCCCGCGCTTCCCGCTTCCAACGGTTCCGGCCGCACCAGTGGAGCAGATCCTCCCTGGCTTGATCCTCGGTGATTTTAAAGGGGATCAGGATTTCCGGGAACCCCCCCACGTCCAGGTACTCTTTGCGCACCAAATTTCGCCCGCAAAAAGCGCAGCCCGCCAACGCCTCTCCCTCGGGGAAGACGACCTGCGCCCCGCAACCCGTGCACTGGGTCCTGACAAGGGGGAACTGCCGCCGCCGAGCCGCCAGCTTCTCCCGGTGCATCCGGCGGAAGCCCTGCTTCTCAGCCAGAGGCTCCCGGATGCCGGTGACGCCGCCACAGTAGGCGCAGCGATAGACCTGGCCCGGGATATCGAACTTCGCCGGGGCCCCGCAGCTGCTGCAGTAGATGTTCAGAGGTTCGTAGGGGGTCGCCATGGGTCGTTTCCCTCATTTCATACACTTCAAAAACGCTTCGGGCATCGGCTCGCTGCCGGAATACCAGAGATACCCCGGCGTCTCCACCGCCTCCGTTTCCAGCCGCACCACCTGCATATGCCAGATCACATGGGTGAAGATGTGCTGTCGATACACGACCTCCCAGGCGCCCAAGGGCCGGACGCCCAGCCGAGTCAGCGCCGCGCCGATCTCAGCCTCATCAAGGTAACCCTTTTGGTTCGGCAACTCGTACAGCCCCGACAGCAAACCTGTATGGGGTCGGCGGCGAATGAGGAAGCTGTCGCCGCAGCGAATGACGAACACGGTCAAGCTCTCCTGCCGCTTAGACTTCCTTTCGCCTCGGTTAGGATAAAGCGCTTTGGTGTCGTGAGCAAAGGCCCCGCAGCGATCCGCCAGGGGGCAGCGCCCGCACAGGGGGGACTTGGGCAGGCACACCAGGGAGCCGAGGTCCATGAAGGCTTGGTTCAGATCCCCGGGCCGAGCTCCCATGCGGTCCCGAAGAAAGGCTGTCCACCTATCCCGCACCCTTGGATCGGTCACGTTGTCCCCGTCCTCCGTGAGCCGCGCCATGACCCGCAGCACGTTCCCGTCCACGGCAGGCTCCGCCGCGCCGAAGGCGATGGACGCGATGGCTCCGGCGGTGTAGGGACCCACGCCCGGAAGCTTCCTAAGCTCCGCAACGGTCTGCGGGAACCGGCCTCCGTGTTCCTGTACCACGGCTTGGGCGCACTTTCTGAGGTTCCTGGCCCGGGAATAATACCCAAGGCCTTCCCATAACTTCAGCAGCCGATCCTCGTCGCAGGCGGCTAAAGCTTCCACCGTGGGCAATTGGGCCATGAACCGGTCGTAGTAGGGGATCACCGCCGCCGCTCGAGTCTGCTGGAGCATGACTTCCGACACCAAAACAGCATAGGCGTCCCCTGCCCCTCGCCAGGGCAGGGCGCGCTTGTGGGTGTCATACCATTGGAGCAAAGCGTCCGTAAATTCCATAAAAGCAGTATACCATATCCGATACGGATGTGCTATACTGGACTTATCATAAACGAAGAAGGAATGCGATATGGATTTTGAAACCATCACCCTGCAGGCCCGAGAGGCCATGGATATCCTGTTGAAGGCGGCGAACCCCAAACCCGGCCAGCTCATGGTCCTGGGCTGCTCCACCAGCGAGACCGTGGGCAGCCGCATCGGCTCCAACTCCAGCGCCGACGCCGCCCAGGCCATTTTGAAGGGCATCCTGCCCGCCGTGAGAGAGGCAGGCCTCATTTTGGCCGTCCAGGGCTGTGAGCACATCAACCGCTCGTTGTGCCTGGAGCGGGCCGACGCGGAAAAGCTGGGCCTGGCGGAAGTTTGGGTGCGCCCCCACGCCCATGCCGGCGGCGCCTGCATCACGGCCTACTATGAACAATGCGCGGACCCCGTCATGGTGGAAGGTCTCCAAAGCAAAGCCACCTTGGGTATGGACATCGGCGACACCCTCATCGGCATGCACCTGCGGCCCGTGGTGGTGCCGGTCCACTCGCCCCTGCGGAGGATCGGCGAAGCCAATTTGGTCCTGGCCTTCTCTCGGCCTCGATACGTGGGCGGGCCCCGGGCGCAGTACAACCAGCAGACCAGGTAAATAAATATATTTTTTCTTCCCCACCAAAAAGCCCCCAAATCGTTTGCAATTCCTAAATCAAACGATTATACTATTAGTTAGTGCTTTTGTATGGGTCTGTGGTTGAAAGTCGAGGCCAGTCGCAGGCGAAACGATCCACGTAAGCGGGCAAAGCCCCGTGAGCATGGTGCGGCTTAGAAGTAAGACCAACCGGGCAACCGAGAGAGGCAGTAGTGGGGAGCCGCATGGGCTTAGGAGCGAACCCTCCCGTTGGCGAGTGTGGGGGCAAAGACCAGGTCAGCCATACAACCGGCATCAAACCAAAAAACCAAAAGGGGAAAGTACAATGTTTCAAGACAAAGTTTTGATCTGCAGGGATTGCGGCCGTGAGTTCACTTTCACCGCCGGTGAGCAGGAATTCTACGCCGAGAAGGGCTTCCAGAACGAGCCCGTCCGCTGCAGGGAGTGCAGGAACAACCGCAAGAACGCTTCTCGCAACGAGAATCGCGAGATGTACGACGCCGTTTGCGCGGATTGCGGCGCGCCCACCAAGGTGCCCTTCCTGCCCCGGAACGACAAGCCCATCTACTGCTCCGCCTGCTTCGCCAAGCATCGCGCCCAGAGATAAGCAAAAGTCAAAAAGGAGGCATCCGCTTGGATGTCTCTTTTTTATATAAGGATCTGCCGATGCCGGACGATGTTCTTATTCGAAACGTTTGCGGTCCTGTAAGATACTGTGAGGCTTTTTGCCTGTTTTCATCGGCTCAAAAGCGTATTGACATTTACGGGCGAATGACGCAAAATATAGAACATGGATAATGATATGAAAAAAAGTGCAGAGAAAGACACAGGCGCCATGGAAAAGCCTGTCTCCAAGCCCACATCGACAATAGCCAAAAAAAACGCCGCAAATCCTTCCTGGGCCTATGATGAAGAGCCCAGGCCCAAGCGCGTTTCCAAGTCGAAAAAGGGCGCGGATTCCAAATCAAGCAAGATAGCCCGCAAAAAGCGCAGGAAACGGCGGCGCATTTTCTTTACCGTCCTGCTGGTGCTGCTGCTGTTGATCGCCGCAAGCGCAGCGGGCGCCGGCGTTTATGTGCTCAAACAGCTGGATCGGATAGAGGCGACCCGCCAACAGGCGGACGCGATCAAGGCTCAAGGGGACTATGCCCTGGCTCTGGATGCCTACGCCCTGCTTCTGGAAAACGATCCGCTCAGTTTCACCCCCTTCACAAACGCCTATGTCTCCGCCGGCGCCGACGGCGTCGTGGCCTGTGCGGACGCTCTTTTGGAGACCAGCGAAGGCGCTCACTATCTGGAAGATTCCGGGGCGTTGCAAAACGTCCTCTCTCACGCCACCCATCCCGCCGTGCCCGATGGCCTGAAGCCGGCCCTGGAACGTCGTTCCCTCCTGTGCAAGGCCATTCTGGCGGAGGAAGAAGGGGACTTGGCTTTGGCGTTGGACCTGTTGAATCAGGCGGACCTTCGTCCGGAGCTTGCCTACCCCATCAAAGCCACCCTGGATCGGAATGCGGCACTGGCTGCAGCCTATCAGGCTAAAGAAGAGGGGCGGTATGAGGACGCCCTCCAGATACTGACCCAAACCGTTCTGGACCCGGAGTTGGTGGCCCAGCTCCAGCAAGAGCTCCAGCAGCGGATCATCGATGAAAAGGACGCCAGCATCAAGGCCAAGGCCCGGGCCGCCATGGACGCCATGGACCCGGACGGCGCCATCCATACCCTGGTGGGTCTGTCCCGACCGGAGGATCAGTTGGCCATGGAGCAGGCGTTCCGCGAGGAATGGAACAGCAAGCTGAACCAATTCCATGAGACCTATGAAAATCGGCTTTTCGCCGGCGCCTGGTTCAGCTTGGCGCTGGGAGACGTTCCAACGTTGACCGGCGATGGGCGGTATAATGGCCTGACCGACGCTATTGAAGGCGACGGAAAGATGGTGGGCGGTATGTTCTCTCTGATCCAACTGAACAACGGCCGCGTCAAGTTCCTGGGGGACACCCTGGGCGCGGAAGCCGCTGTCAGCGAGATCACTGACGCCAAGGACGCTGCCCTGGGTCTGAATCACGGCCTCATCCTCCACGAGAACGGGACCGTCACCAATATAGGCGTCTGGCAATATGGTCGGAAAGCCGTGTCTGAGTGGACCGACATCGAGAAAGTGGCTGCCGGTGGGTTCCACAGCCTGGGTCTGAAGAAGGATGGGACGGTGGTGGCTGCAGGCTTGAATCTGGACGGCCAGTGCAAGGTAACCAAATGGAGCAACGTGGTGGCTATAGCCGCAGGTCTGCGCCATTCCGTGGCTCTGACTCGCGAGGGTCGCCTGCTGGCCACCGGTGACAACACATACGGCCAATGCGACGTGTCTCAGTGGGAGAACGTTATCGCCGTCCGCTGTGGCGGCAACTATACCCTGGCGCTTACCGCCGACTGGCGCCTGCTGGCCGCCGGCGACAACAGCTGCAGCCAGTGCAACGTTTCCGGCTGGCAGGAGGTCGTGGCCTTCGATGCCGGGCTGTGGCATACGGTGGCCCTGCTCAGCGACGGCCGCGTGGTGACCACTGGCTCCAGTGTCCACGACCAGTGCGATCTGGAGGGTGCCGTTCTCTTCACTTCCAGTCGGAAGCTGGATCGTGCGACCAGATCCACCGTTAAGGAGGAGACGGAGTATGCCTACACCGGCAGCAGCACCGACGGGCCCTGGATGTATTACAACACCGACGGCTGCCTCATCATCACCTACGACGGCGAGGTAGGCAAGCTCAATCCCACCCGTGCGGATCTCATCTGTACCGCAGGTCACCCGCCTGTGGGTATTCTGGCAGGCGGCGGCGACAAGCCTGCTCATGCGGAACATGCTGCCAAGGTGGCCAAAGAGAATCGGGCGGTCTTTGCTCTCACCGGCGACTATTTCACCTTTGGATACAACCGCGACGGTCTTCAGGTACGCCGAGGCACAGTGTTCAAAGAGTTCAAAGACGAAAAGGCGGAAGTGGCCTTCGGCTTCTATCCCGACGGGTCCATGCGCATCATCGATTCCAAGACCACCACCGGCGAACAGCTGCTGGCCCAGGGCGTCCGGGACTCCTGGGTCTTCGGACCGACCCTGGTGCTGGACGGAAAAGCCGTGGACATCAGCGGGCATCCTTTGTCCTATAACGATGTGACCATGCGCACGGTGATGGCGTCTCTTTGCCCCTATCACCATATGGCCGTGACCTATGGCGTGACCACTTTGGCCCAGGTCACGGATCACCTGCTGCAGTGCGGCGCCACGATCGCTTACAATCTGGACGGCGGACGTTCCTGCATGATGGTGTTCATGGGCACCGTGGTGAATCGATCCCGGTATCTTAAAGAAGGCTGGCGCGGCCTTCAGGACATGATCGGCTTCCTCACCAGCGACCTGGTCCCAAAGGCGTGACGATACCCCTGCAAGCCCCCTGCGAAGGGGGGCTTTTTCTCTTCCTGTGCCTGAAAACAAATCCAAAAACCGCCGTTCCGGCGCCAGCGAATCCATTCGGGAGGTGACGACTATGCATCGAAAGCGCAACCGTGCCCTGCTGATCGTAGGCCTGCTCCTCGTTTTGTTGGGCGTGGGCTGCGGGATCTATTTGGGCAGCTACTATCATGCTTCCCCCCGGGCGGCCGCTCTTCTGGAAGGCCGCGAAGGCGTGGAGGTGACGGCCAACGCATCCGGCTGGTTCCTGGACGGGCCGGGCGCCCGGGACGCCCTCATCTTTTATCCCGGCGGCAAGGTGGAACCCACGGCCTATCTGCCCCTGCTCATGACCCTGGCGGAGGACGGTGTGGACTGCTTTTTGGTGCGCATGCCCTTCAACATGGCCTTCCTGAATGTGAACGCCGCCGCGAACATCCGGGCCGCTTATGCTTATGAGCATTGGTTCATCAGCGGTCACTCCCTGGGCGGCGCCATGGCCGCCGTCTATGCCGCCGACCATGGGGACGGCCTCGACGGCCTCATCCTTCTGGCCGCCTATTCTACCAAGCCCCTGGACGAACATTTAGCGGCGCTGGAGCTCCATGGCAGCGAGGACGGGGTCCTGAACCGGGAAAAGCTGAAGGCAGGCGAACAATACCTGCCCGCCTCCGCCCTCTCTGAGGAGCTGCCCGGCGGCAATCACGCCCAGTTCGGCGACTACGGCCCCCAAAAGGGCGACGGCCTTGCCACCGTCTCCCGGGAGGAACAGACCGCCTGGGCCGCCAAGCGCATCGAAGCCCTCATTCTGGGGGGATGACCCTTCCCATCACCGCTCCATCAAATATACAGCATAGGATTACCCCCTCTCTGCGCAGCCGACTTCCATCAAAGCCCAACCCAAGGACGTCAGGATAAAGGGGAGCGCTCCGACGAAGTTCACGGTGAAGACCAGGGGCAAGAACGCGACCTGCCAGTGGTGCTGTCGGACCTGGGAGGAAGGGGCTTTTGTTCATCCCCGCATTATTCTTTCCTGCCCCTTGCGCAGAGGTAGGGAAACAGGGTATAGTAAGGGGGAACGAATCAGGAGGATAAAAACATGGCGGAGGACGAACGGGCATACCAGCGGCAGCGGAAAGCGTATCGGGTGCTGTACCCCCTGGCAAAGGGGCTCATGAAGGGGCTGTTGAACTATTCGTTCCAGCTGGCTCCCCGGGTGGAGGGGCCCTGCCTGGTGCTCAGCAACCATGTGACGGACTTCGACCCCATCCTGGTGGGGCTCAGCTTCCCCCAGCACATGTACTACGTGGCCGGGGAGAACGTGATGCGCATGGGCTTCCTCTCCAAGATCGTGGCCCGCTACGCGTCCATCATCCAGCGAATCAAGGGCACCACCGACGCGGAGGCGGCCCTGCAGATCCTTCGGACCCTGAAAAAGGGCCGGAACGTGTGCATGTTCGCCGAGGGCAGCCGCACCTTCACGGGGGAGACCCTGCCCGTCGTCCCGGCCACGGCCAAGCTGGTGAAGCTGGCCCGCAGCACCCTCGTCACCTACCGGCTCACGGGCGGGTATCTCAGCACCCCCCGTTGGAGCGTCCATCGGCGCAAGGGCCGCATGACGGGGGCGCCTGTGGGGGTCTATCCGCCGGAGGAGCTGAAAAAGATGTCCGAGGCGGAGATCGCCGACCTGCTCAAGCGGGACCTGTACGAGAACGCCTACGAAACCCAGGCCAAGGGGCCCGTGGCGTTCCGGGGGAAGGCCCTGGCCGAGACCTTGGAGACCGCCCTGTATCTCTGCCCCAAGTGCCACCGGATCGACACCCTCCACAGCCGGGGGGACAGGTTCGGCTGCGACTGCGGCCTCACCATGACGCTGGACGAATACGGGTTCTTCCGGGGCGACGACCTGCCCTTCCAAACGCCCCTGGACTGGGACAAATGGCAGACGGCTGAGATGGCGAAACTGGCCGAGACATTGGGCGACGGTCCCGCCTTCTCGGACCAGGACCAGACCCTGAACCGAAAGGAGGACGATCACAGCCTGACGCCCCTCACCACCGGGCCCATGGCCCTCTATCGGGATCGGCTAACCATCGGCGACATGTCCTTCCCGCTCCCAGAGCTGCGGGGCATCGGCCTCATCCAGCGCCAGGGCATGGTCTTCTCCACCGCCGACGGGGACTTCGCCGTCACAGCCAAACGCCTCCGCTGCGTGCGCAAGTATCAGACCCTGTTCGAACTTCTCAAGACAAAACAGGCATAAAGAACAAGGGAGCAGCTTCATCAGCTGCCCCCTTTTGTTGTTACGCCTCTATTTCAGCCCCAGCTTGTTTGCCGCGTAAACGGCCTCCTCATGGGTAAACCCGTCGTGTTCCAGCTGCTGGACCATCTTTTCCTTGGTCCAGGTCTCGGTATTTAGGCTGTTTATATACTGCTTTGCCACGCCTACGGCTATTGTCTTGAAGTTCAGATTCCAATGGGTCCTGGCGTATTCGATTTCCTCCGGTGAATAGAGCTCGAACCTAAGGTCCCGCATCAGGTCCTTTTCGGAACAGTACCTTTCTTTTTCCAGTATCCGCCGTCTTGCGTAGCGGACAGCGTTGGCCTTCCAGTCGATGCCGCTGTGATTGAGGGCGTACCAGATTACGTCCTCTGAGAATTCATCTATGTGCACCACATAGTCTCGGCGGGAATAGTAGGGGACCTCATCCTTATAGTAGTTCTTTGTTCCCAATTCCAGGAGCTTCGCCACGGCCTTCTGCCTATCCGCACTGTCGTCCCTTTTGGAGGCGCTGCGCATAGGCGCCGGCGTCAGGCGGGGCTGGTTCTGACCGGCGGCGGGCCTCGCCTTGGTCCACTCCTTCTCGTCGAAGTCGAATTTGGACCCTGCGAACACCAGGCTCCCATCCTGCTTCAGGCCCACCGTGGTCGTGCCGTCCGAGGCGACATCGATCAGGTCCCTCCAGGAGGAGATGGCCTCGCAGTCCTTTTCCATATACTCGCGCATCCGGTCGCTGCAGACGGCCACAGCCGTTCCGTCCTTCTTCAGGCCCACGGCCAAGGAGGATTTCAGCAGGAGCTTTTGGATGTTCCGCCAGTCGGAGATGTCATAACTTATATGTTCCCACAGTATCTTCAGATCGCCGTTGGGGTACAGGATGACTGGGTCGTCGCCCGAATATAAGATATCAGCGGCATCCTCATACCGTTTCGTCCAGTAATTACGATGAAAGGAGGCAGTATTGACCCAAGTGCCGTCCTTCCTTCGCCCATACGCATCGTAGAAGAACAGCTTCACGGTGGCGACATCCGTCCATTGCACCATTTCCTCCGGCAGCCTATCGTAAGCTCCTGGCTCCCGGTCCACTCTCACCGCCGTCACCGTGCCGTCCACCCGGACGCCCGCCACGTAGTCATAGGATTCGGCCGCATCGATGAACACGATGTTCCGCCAGGAACGCAGCTGTTGCAGGGCTTCGGGCCGGATCTCGCCTGTGGCGACCACCGTACCGTCCCCCCTGAGGCCCACCAGATAATCGCCGGTATAGTTGGTGTCTATGGCGACGATGTTGGTCCAATCGGAAACGTCCATCTTGTTTTTGTGGGCTTTGAAGCCGGTAAGGGCCACCGTGCCGTCCGACCGAAGGCCGGCCAGGGTACCGTTACCATACAGGATGGAGACGACCCGGGCGGGGGCCTTTTGAGACGCCTCGTTCTGCTTAGGCGCGGCCGTGGCTTGCTTAGGCGCTGCCGCCTGAGCCGGTTGGAAGGTGTTCAGGATGTCGTTGAAGACGGTCTTTGCGTCGGCCTTCCCGCTGGCGTCCCCCAGCAAAGCCAGATAGGAGCGTTCGCCGGCTGACCAAGCCACCGCCTTCAGGGTCATGTTGACGCCGCCCTCCTGGACCACACGTTCGAAGCACCGGCCCGCATAGCCGCCGTTGACGGTGACGGACGTGAAGGGGGAGACATCCTTTATGTCAAACTGATGCTGCATGTACGCAGCGATCAAGGCTTCGGGCGTACGCATGTTTTCCGGCAGGTTTGCCGTGCGCTCCGAAGTCAGCAGGATGCGCGACGTCGTCTCCTTTTTTTCGCTGGCACGGACGACCACGATCCCGTCGGACGTGACCGAATACGTCCAGTTCGGATCGGTAAGCACCGCGGTGAGACCGTATTCGGAAGCCTGGATGGGGGTGCCGTTCTTGACCGCTTTGGGTGCTGCCGTGGCTTTTTTGGTTTGCTGTTGCGACTTCTTCGTCTTGGCCGGGGCGGGCGTGGTCTTCCCGGACACGGCCGCGGCCCCCTGGGACGGCGTCTCGTATTCCGCCATCATCTTGGGCTTCATGAAGGTGTTGCCGATCCAGGCCAGCACCAGGAAAACGCCCCCGATGACCAGGGCCGCTTTGGACAGGCCGTGTTTGGTCTGCCGATCGCCCTTCACCAGATCCACGATGGCCAGGATGATCCCCAGCCCGGACAGAAGCAACGTCAGGGTACAGATGAACGCCCAGACGGACAGCTTCGAAGCTTTCTTCTCCAACGGTGGCCGCTCCCCGGAAGGCTGCAGCGGTTCGACCCGTTCCGTGTCGGAAGGCCTCTGAGGAGGCTGCTCCCTTCGCTTCGCCTCGGCCTTCGGCTTCTCCGGCGGCACCACCACGTGGTCCACCCGGGGGCTTTGTGCCGCCGAGGCCTCCTCCGGCTCCTCTATCACGAACTCGGCCTCCGTGATCTCGTCCTGGGCCGGGTCCTCCTCCGGCATGAATTCCGCTTCGGTGACGGCGGCCCGGGGCTGTCCGCAGTTGGGACAAAACTTGGAGCGCTCCGTCAGGGGCTCTCCGCAGTATTTGCATCGTTCCATGGGGTTCTCCTATCCTCATCGATTTTATAATTATATGACATCCCGCCTCCTTTGTAAAGTCGCGGCGATTGACAGGCTTTCGACAAAATGCTACTATTTTATTGAAATACAGCATAGCGGCACGGAGCCCGCGCCGTTGTCAGGAGGATGTATGTTCTGTCATTTGTGCGGTGGAAAACTGATGTCGGGGGCCCGTTTTTGCTCCCGGTGCGGGGCGCCCGTGCCCCTGGAGATCGTGGAGGAGATGGCGGCCACTGCCGTCCCGTCAGCTCCTGTGCCTGCACCTGCGCCGAAGCCGGCACCTGCGCCGGAACCCCCACCCGCACCGGAGCCCATGCCCGCACCGGAACCCGCACCTGTGCCTGAGCCGGAGCCTGCACCTGCGCCGGAGCCCGCGCCTAAGCCTGCACCTGCGCCGGAGCCCGTGCCCGCGCCGGAACCCGCACCTGCGCCGGAACCTGCGCCTGCGCCGAAACCTGAACCCACACCGGAGCCCGTGCCCGCGCCGGAACCTGCGCCTGCGCCGAAACCTGAACCAACACCGGAACCTGCGCCCGCGCCTGAACCTGCACCTGCGCCTGCGGCAGGACTGCCTGAAGAGAGGATCGTGCTGCCCCTGACGGTGACCCGGGAACAGCTCCAGAATCGTTCGTCCATGGTGCTGGAACATGACGCCCTGCAGGCCCCGCTGCAGATCACGCTGCGGCCGGAGATGAAGGACGGCATGCGCCTGCGGCTCACCAACGCCAATCTAAAGCCCTCGCCCACCGGCGCCAGACGGACCTTGATCCTGACCCTCCACGTGGAAGCGCCGCTCGTGCGCCAGGAAACGCCCGTCCCGACCGAGGAGGAATACACGGTCCGTGTCCCCGTGACCGCTGCCCAAATCAAAGCGGAGGAATGGATCGATGTGAACGATGGGGCCCTGGTACAGCCTGCCCACATCCGCCTTCGGTTCAACATGAAGAATGGGTCTAAGCTGCGTCTTCCCAACGTGGCGTTGAAACCCTCGCCCACCGGCGCCAAGCGGACGCTGATCGTGGTGCTGCAGGTCAGCGAAAGCCCCTCCCAGACCGCCTCGGTCCAGCCGGTCAGAACGGCCGCGGCCCGGACCACCCCGCCTGTCAGACAGACCCCGCCTGAAACATCCCGCAGGACCGCCTCCTTCGCTCCCATCAGCTTCCAGGACGGATTCCAGCTCTGCCCCGAGAGCCAGCTGAAGACCGGATTCAAGATGGGTGGCGCCGACGACGTGGGCTACATCGACCTGGAGCCGGCCCGGATGACCGTGTACCGGAAGAGCAAGGCGGTGGGGATGGCCTTCGGCCTCATCGGCAGCGCCATCGAGGGCAAGGGCAAACTCCTGGCCACCATCCGGCCGGAGGACATCGCCTCCTTCGAGAAGGAGGAGCGGAAGAAGAACCAGGTTTTCTATTGGATCCACCTGAAGGACGGGCGGCTGCTGAAGGTGAATGTGATCGGCACCCGGAGGGAAGAGCATCTGGACGCCATGGACCGGTTCCTGTCCCAGGTCTGAGTCCCAAAGAACAAGCGGAAGGAGGTCCCTCCTTCCGCTTTTGCATGCCGTTTTTACAGGAGACGCAACCCCTTGGGCAGATGGTTCTTGAGGACGCCGCCTGCGCCTTTGCCCAGGCCCAGAGGGAGGCCCGCATAGGTCACGGCGCACCAGCCGGAAATGTCCGTGGGCAAGGTCTCGCCGTGAAGATATTTTACCGCGTCGAGTTCGGAAAGTTCCGCCCGCTGTTTGAGGGGCACCCCCGCCGCCATGGCCAGGGCATGGGCCGGGACGAACCGATTTTTGACGGTCTCTCCCAACAGCAACCCCGCCCGCAGGAGCCGAAGCCCGTCCAGAGAACAGGGCAGCGACGGCAGCAGCAGGGCCCGGCCGTCGGGGAGCTGCCGCAGGGGGCCGGCGAGGCCCTCCGTCTCCGCCCGCAAGAAGGCCTCCGCCAGGAGGGCTTTGTCGCTTTTGGCGGGGAGATAGACCGTGTCCATGGCCGCGCCTTTACGCTGGAGCTTCGCCGCGTACTGGCCCTCGCCCAAGGAGGTATGGGGGTAGAGGCGGTGCTCCTCCACCAGCTCAAAGTCCGGGTAGCTCGACAGGAACCACCCCACGTTCTCCTCGTTTTCCGCCGGAGAGAAGGAGCAGGTGGAATAGACCAGCTGGCCGCCGGGCTTCAGGGCCCTTTGCGCCGAAGCGAGGATGGCCCTCTGCCGCCTGGCGCAGGATTCCACGTGCTCGGGAGACCAGGCGGCCACGGCCTCCGCATCCTTGCGGAACATACCTTCCCCGGCGCAAGGGGCGTCCACCAGCACGGCGTCGAAGACGGGACCCGTGAGGGAGACCAGCTTTTCCGGATCCATGGCCGTGACCACGACGTTCCGCGCGCCCATGCGCTCCAGATTGCCCAACAGCACGTTGGCCCGGTTGGGCACGATCTCGTTGGAAAACAGCACCCCGTCCGGCACCTTTGCCGCCAGTTGGGAGGATTTGCCGCCCGGCGCGGCGCAGAGGTCCAGCACCGCCATGCCCGGTTCCAGATCGAAGAGGCCCGCGGGCATTTGAGCGCTTATCTCCTGCACATAGTAGGCTCCCGCTGCATGGAGCAGATCCTTTCCCGGAGCAAAACCCGGGGGAAGCAGGAAGCTTCCGCCGCCTGCGGGAACAAAATCGGGGCGCAGGGTTGATAACGCCGCCGCGTCCAGCTTTAAATCGTTCACCCGAGCGGCTCGCTTCTCCGGCTTGTTCATGGCCGCCAGATAGGCGGGGAAGGCTTCACCCAGCTGTATCTTCATTCTGTCGATATAGGCTTGAGGCAGATTCATAGGCGTACGCAGGCCCTCCCGTTCAGAAATACCACATGCTTTTCACGGACCGGTCGCCCGGTCAAGGTCTCCAACGCCCGAGCATAGAGCTCCACCTGACGCCGATGCCGCTCTGCCCATGGGACGGGATCGCCTTCCACCCGGTCGGTTTTGTAATCCAGGAGTACGAAGCCGTCGCCTTCCCGAAAGCAAAGGTCGATGACGCCCTGGAGCAGCACCCGTTCTTCCGAGGGAATGCCCAGCAGCTCGTCGGTATCCATGGCCAACGTGAAGGGTAGCTCCCGATAGACTCGGGGGCTTCGGCACAGCCGGGCAAAGAGATCCGTGCGGATGAAATAGTCCAGTTCCGCCCGATATCGTTCTCCGTTGCGGGCCGAGAGGAACGCATCCAATTCGGTCTCTGTCCAGGGCTTCAGGGGCAGCCGCCGCAGCAGTTCGTGGACGTCCGTGCCCCGGCGCAGCGCCCCTTCTTCCTCGGCGAAGGCGGGTTCGGCAAAGGTCAGGGTGTGTCTGTCCGCCAAAGCCGTGACAGAGGTCTTGTTGGGCACGCCCGCCACCCCCGTAAAGGGGTATACATACGCGTAGCGGCTGGCAACGGCCCGGACCAGGATCGGGTCTGCTTCCGGCAAAGGAGGCCGCTCCTCCGCCGCAAGAAGCGCGAATTCCTCCCGCGCGTGGACGAAGGCAGGGACAGATTGCTTCAGTGTCATCAGCAGCCAGGCAAGGTAAGATCTTGCGCGCAGCAGACTGTAGGGTGTCGAGGCCTCCGGCTTATCCAGCGCCTCCCGGGCGTTCTTTACGGTACCCACCAGGATCAATCGCCGCTTCGGGCGGGTCATGGCCACGTACAGCACCCGCATCTCCTCCTCCACCTGTTGCCGCCGGTTGAGGAGCAACACGCCCCGGCGAGACAGAGGCTCCCGTTTGATGCCCGTCTCGTCCACGAAGTTGAGGCCCATGCCCATATCCCGGTGGAGAAGCAGCGGTGCGTTTTCCCCCTCCCGGCTGAACTGGCGGTTCAGCTCCGAAAGAAACACCACCGGGAACTCCAGTCCCTTGGACTTGTGGACGGACAGGATGCGGACCACATCCCCTTCAACAGTCTGAGAGGCGCCCAGCCGGGCGGAGTCCCGCGCGTCGTCCATATACTTCAAAAACCCGTGCAAGCCAAAGCTGCCGGTCAGATCATAGCTGCGCGCTTTGCTCGCCAGGGCGTCCAGATTTGCCTGCCGCTGGGCGCCGCCGGGCATGGCGCCCATCTCCACATAGAGCTCGGTTTCGTCCAGCAAATGGGACAACAGCTCTTCCACGGAAGCGATCATGCTTTCCCGCCGCCAGCCTTCGACCCGTTCCAGAAACCTGGCGGCCTTACAGGCGGGATCGTCCTCAGCCGCTGAAAGCAGGCAGTCCAACAGATCGCCTCTGGGGTGATCCGTGCGCAGATCGATCAATTCCTGATGAGAAAAATCCCCCACGCTGGAGCGCAGCACAGAGAGAAGCGGGATATCCTGCCGCCGGTTGTCGATGACCCTGAGGAGGTTCAGCATGATCATGACCTCCACTGACTCGAAGTAGCCGCCGGTGAGCTGGGCATAACAGGGGATGCCGGCAAGGGCCAGGGTGCGCGCGAAAACGCGGGCGTTGGGCATGCTGCGCAGCAGGATGGCAAAGTCATCGTACCGATACGGCCGCGGCTCACTATCCACGCTCTCCTGATAGGTTCCCGTTTCCATCAGCTCCCGGATGCGTCGGGCGCAGAAGCGGGCCTCCGCCTCGGCGGTCTCCATGTCCTCGGTTTCCTCGGCAGTCCCGTCCGCCTTGCGTTCGATGAGATGCAGCTCCACCTGTCCCTCAGGTTGATCCATGCCCGGACGCAGCGCCGCCTTTTCATCGTATTCGATGGGGCTCTGACCGGGCCGCATGAGCTGTTCAAAGACCCGGTTGGCGGCGTCCAAAATTTCCGGACTGCTGCGGAAATTGTGGCTTAGATCGATGCGTTGGCCAACCTCGCCGGTGAACGTGCGCAGCTTTTCCAGGAACAACCCCGGCTCAGCCATGCGAAAACCATAGATGCTCTGCTTGACGTCACCAACAAAGAACAGGTCGTCATCGCGCTTGATCCGGTTCAGGATCGCCTCCTGCACCGCGTTGCTGTCCTGATACTCGTCCACGATGATGGCCGTGAACCGGTCCCTATATTCTGCGGCGGCCTCGTCGTTCTCCAATATTTTGGCGCAAAAATGCTCCAGATCATTGAAGTCGATCCGATCCCGATCCCGCTTCATGCGATCATAGACGGTCTGCTGTCGCCGCCAGAGGTCGGTCACCGCCAGCAGGACCCGGGCGCTCTGTTGGTGGATGCGCCAAAGCTTGTCCCGGTCCTGACCGTAGGTCTCGGCCTGGCCGGCCGCCTCCTCCTTCACCTTCTTTCGGGCCTTGTCCAAGGCGTCCCGATCCCGCTGCTCCATGTCCTTGGGCCAGCTGATCCGCCCGAAGGAAACGGCGGACAAGGCCTGGGCATACTCGGCAGGGGTCTTTTGCAGCAGGGCGCCTCGAGCATGGGGGACAGCCTCGTCCAGATAGGCGATCAGCTTCTCCCAGGCGGGAGGATAGCTGTCTCTGAGACGAACAAGATCCGTCAGAGCCGCCTCGAATGCGGCTTTATCTTCCCGGAAACAGATATCCACGGCCCTGTCGTAGGCGGATTGATCCGTCAGATCCTTCTCCGCACGGTCCAGCCACCCGGCCGGGTCCGGCTGGGCCATCAAAAAGGCGGTGAGGCTGTCCAGGGCTTTCTTCAAGGCGTCCTCCCGCTCAAAGGCACGGATGAGCCGTTTGAAGGCGGGGGAGTCCTCCGTTGCCAGAGCGATCAAAGCCTCATTCACGGCCTGATCTCTGAGCACAGCGCTCTCCGTCTCGTCCAGGGTAGCGGCCGAAGGGGACAGGCCCACCAGATGAAAATATCGGTTCACCACCCGGGCGCAAAAGGCATGGATGGTGGAGATGCTGGCGTTGGAACACCGGGCGCTTTGGCGATAGAGCCGGGTCTTCAGCGCCTCATCCGTCGTCTGGGCGGCCCGTTGCTGAAGGGTGTTCTGAATGCGCTCCTTCATCTCGGCGGCGGCGGCCCGGGTGAAGGTAAGGATCAGAAGCCTGTCGATGTCCATGCCCCCCTCCACCAGGCGGACCACCCGCTCCGTGAGCACGGCGGTCTTGCCTGCGCCGGCGGCGGCAGACACGATTAGATTCCCCGGTTCCCCGATGGCTCGCTCTTGTTCTTTCGTCCAGTTCATAGCCGGTCCTCCGTTGACTGCAGAAGCTCAGCGATAGTCATTTTCTTTGCGTCTCGCTCATAACAGCCCTTCTGCTGCCGGTCGAACCGACATACGGACTGGTAGGGGCACCACTTGCAAGCGCCTTTATAAGGCGTCACCTGAGCTTCGCCCCGGCGCATGTGATCCAACGTCCGCTCCGCCACGGCCACAGCCTCCTGTGTGAGGACGCCCATGTCCTCCTCCCGACACACGTTGCCGCTGAGCTTTCCGTCCTTGTTGCGCCGCAGCCCCTGTACGATCTGGGATGTCCCTTCCAGATGCCGTTCCAGGGCCACCACAGCTTCCTCGCTGCCTGCGGTGACGCCCCGGAGTACATGTCTCTGCTCCTCGCCTTCCTTGGCGGCAGGCAGAGACAGAGGCATATAATACATGCCGCCCATGGCTCCGTCCAATCCCTTCACGGCGGCCAGGTATAAGGGCAATTGCAGGGAAAGCCCCGCTTCGATCTTGCCGGGCTCAAACTTCCGATCGCCCATCTTATAGTCGATGACCCGATAGAATCCGTCACGGCTCCTGTCCACCCGGTCGATGCGGCCATAGAGCTTCACGACCCGCCCGTCGTCGGTTTTCAGCAGCAGGGGCGGAAAGGGGCAATCGGGGCCGAAGGCAAGCTCCGTTTCATAGGGACGATAGCTTCCGACCTGCATCTGCTTTGCGATGGATCGAGCGCACTTTTTCACCGACTCGATCCGCAGGAACAGGGCTTCCCGAAGCCGAACGTCCCGCACAAAGATGCCGTCGTTATGGCTGACGACGAGCGCGGGCATGACCTCATCCACCAGAGCGTCCGCGTCCTCGTCGGTCAAGTTGGCCCAGTTCAGGCCCCGCTCCTTCACCAACTTCAAAAACCCGTCCAGGGCATCGTGGAGGAAGGTGCCGGCGTCGGCGGCCTCCTCCTTGCTTTCGGGGCGCTCCTTGGCCTTTATTCCATATTTTACATAGTGGGCGAAGGGGCAACGGTTGAACTGCTCCAATCGGCTGGCGCTCATACTGGGCGCAGGCCCGTACATCCGCTCCGCCAGCGCTTTGCCGAAGGGCGCGGGGGAGATGCCGCCCGTGATGGCGGTCTCAGCCCGACGAAGCCTGGGGCCGTAGGCTGCGTCTGCAGCAAAATATGCCCGTTGGGCGGACAGCTGATCGCTGGTCACCCCCTCCCGTTCGTACAGGGACAGCTCCCGGACCAGACGCCGGAAGCCCCCCTCCCGATCCGTAGGGTAGGTGGCGGTTCCCCGGGCATCCAAGACCTGCGCCTGGGGGAACAGGCGACGCACACGCCCCAGCAGCGGCGCGGCGGACAGCTCCTCGCCGTCCGCGGAGAAGCTGCAGCTGAAATACAGCTTCTGTTGAGCTTTGTTGAAGGCGGTATAGAGCTCCAGCCGTTCCATCTCGGTCAAGGCCTGGACCCCATTCCAAAGCTCCAGCCCCTGTTCCTTCAACAATTCCAGCTCTCCGTCAGAGATGAGCTCGTCGTCGGTACGCACGGGGGGCAGCAACCCCTCGTTGCAGCCCAGCACAAACAGCACCTGTACCGCCGGGGTCCTGGTGCGCACAAAGTCGCCCAGGATCACCTGGTCCGCCGTGCCGGGCAGCACGCCCATGGCGGAAGACATGGCCCCCTCCTCCAGGAGAGCCAAAAACGCCTTCTGGCTCAATTTGTCCTTTCCCCAGATGGCAGCGATATCGGATAGCAGCCCGCTCAGGGTGGAATACACCTGGCTGAACAACTCCCCGGCGTTGGGCCGCCCGTCGGCGATCCACGCTTCGCCTTGGGCTTGGAGCTTCTCTTTCAGGCCCGTTTCCACCATATAGGCATAGACTGCCCGAGCCTTCTCTTCGCCGGTGGTGCCCCGGCCGAGGCCCTCCCGAAGATGAGCGAGGGGCGGATATAGGACGGCGCGGACCCGTTCGGCTTCCTCCGGCACCTCCCCAAAATCGAACGGCTTGCTGAGGCTGCTGCCGTAGAGTCCGTATCGCAGGATGTAATTCTCAAAGATCTCCCCCTCACCGACAGTACAGGGGACATAGCCGCTTTTGAGGATGTGCAGAGCATCCTCCATGGCGCCGCTTTGGACAAAACGCACGGCGCAGAGGACCATGTCCATGGCGCTGTGGCCTGTGACGGGTCGGGTGGCATCGTAAAACAGAGGAATGCCTTTGCGGGCGAATGCCCGACGGACACGGCTCACATAGCCGCCCGCATCCGTGACCATCACGGCTACGTCCCGATACCGGTACCCCTGCCGCACCAGATCCAGCACCTCTTGGGCGCAGCGCTCCGCCTCCTCCTCCCGATCCGATGAGGACCACAGCACGATGGCCGGCGCTGGATCGGGAAACACGTTTTCCTCCTGGGCAAAAAGATGCTTCTCCAAGTGTTTCAGCTCCGCCGTCCGGCGCTTGTCCCGGCGACAGTCCTCCCTGAAGAAGAGGCTGCCGGCTTCCTCCGCTGTCTGCTGAAGCTTATGCCATGTGCGAATGTCCGGGCCAAAGAGATCCGTATCCCGGCCGTCCGGATCCGCGCGCAGGGAGACCGTCACGGTCCTGCAGACATGCAGGAGCCGACCTATCAGGCGAAACATCTGTCGGCTGGGGATGTCGATACCGTCCACATACAGGTCTATCCCTGTGAGGAAAGAGCCCGGAAGCGCCTCTCCGGCCCGATCCCAGAGATCGCTTTCCGTCAGATATCTATCCCGCAGAAAGGCCTCGCTTTCCCCGTATAAGAGGGCGATATCCTCCATCTTGCCCCGAAGCTGGCTTCCCTCGGGCAAGGTTTCGGCCGTCCTTTTCAGATCCTCCGGTGTGGCGCCGCTCTGCTTGCAGCGGGTGATGATATCATCCATGCGCTGCACGAATCCCCGGCTTTCGGCCACCCGGGCAAAGAGCTTCAGCTCCTGCCTGCGGTCCAACGCAGCCTTCTTCAGGATCATGCGCCGCCCGGGTCCGCCGATGACGGGCAGAGCGTTTCCCTGCTCCTGCAGGACCCTCTCGCATAGCCGGGAGAAGGACAAAACCTGGATCCCCAGGAGCCCGCCCAGACGACTACACAGCGCTTTTTCCGCCTCAAAGGTGTATTGCTCCGCCACGATAAGGATGGCCGGCTCCCCCTTTTGGGCATGGGCGCAAAGCCGGTCGTACAAGCGGGTGCTCTTTCCGCTGCCGGATCGGCCGATCCAAATTGTGAGCGGCGCAGCCATCAGAACCGGGCGGTGTGCACGGTTGTGTACACCATCCTGCCTCTCTCGTTGGTGCTCTCATATAATACGATGGAATTGACCCGGAAGCTGACGTTCTCCGGAAGCGCAAGGGAGGAGATGTCCCCGTGCTCCACGGCCCGACCCAACGTGATGTGGGGGGTCAGCCGCCCCTTACCCTTGCAGAAACCCCGTTCCCACAGGTTCGTCTCCAGCATCTCGTGGATACGGTAGAGCTCGTTCAGCTCCCCCTCCGCTTTCAAAAAGCTGGTGCGGGCGCCGCCGTGGTCGAACCAGCCGTAGCCTCCCAGCTTCAGGGTGAAGGGTCGGGCGTCGGCCACCGCCTGGTCCATGGCAAAGGCGATGTCCGCGAGGTCGTTGCTCTCCCCGATGAACCGGAGCGTGATGTGATGGTTCCCCTGGGGCACGAATCGGCCTCCCGTGGAAACATCCCGCAGCGATTGTTCGAAGGCGTACACCTTTTTCTGCACATCCTTTGGCAGCGGCACGGCAATAAACAGTCTCATATCCCTGTTCCCCCATTCTGTTCTTGCCTATATTTTACTTGATTTTGGCGGGATTGTACAGGGCTTTTGCAAGAGGTACAATGAACAGGGAACTTTTTTGGACTCTTCAGCGTCTTTAGGGTAGAACGATCGTTCGAGGACGAAACAAAGAGAGGAAGGAACATGATCTCAAGAGATGCCTTTGCCCAGGAGGTGCGGAGCCTCACCGACACGGCCTTCGCCGTGACGTACCTCATATTGGGGAACAGCGCCGATTCAGAGGACGCCATGAGCCAGGCCATCCTCCGGGCCTACGAGAACCGGGGGAAGCTGAAGAAGCGGGAGAGCTTCCGGGCCTGGTTTTTGCAGATCCTGCGGCACGAAGCCTACACCCTGCTTCGCAAGCAGCGGCGGCTGACGCCCGTGGAGGAGCTGCCCGAGACGCCCGCCCCGGAGGGGGACGACGCCGGCCGGCTGGACCTGCAAGCTGCCCTGTCCCAGCTGACGGAGGACCAGCGGACAGCCCTGCTGCTGCAGCAGGAGGGGTACGACCTTGCGGAGATCGGCCAGGCGTTGGACGTGCCCGTGGGGACGGTGAAATCCCGCATCTCCCGGGCTAAGCGGACATTGAGGACCTTATTGGAGGAAAACTGATATGGATAACAAGAAATATAACGTGCGGGACGCCCTTCCCGACACCCCCGATAGCTTCTACGACGCGGTGGAGCGGAGCCTCAGCGCCTGCCGGGAAACCAAACAGGAAAGGGCCTGGGGCCTGGGGCGGCTGCCGCGGCGGCTGCTCATCCCCATGGTGGCAGCGGCCACCCTTCTCATCGCCACTACGGCGGTGGCGGCGGGGATGCTGCTCAGGGACAACTATTCCCCCGCCAACTACATGGACACCACCAAGGAGCAGCGGAAGGAGCAGGGCAAGACCATCCCCGACGTGGAGAAGGCCATCGCCTCCGCCGCGCCCCAGTCCGGGGACTATAGGATCGTCATGCTGCCGGAGCTGCCGGAGGCGGAGACGCTCAACAGCCAACGCCTGGCCACCGGCCAGCCCGCCTATTCCGAAGCGGATTGGGGCTGGATGCGGGACATCCGGCCGGAAGTCCGGGAGGTGCTGATCGACGGGCGCAGCTTGGTGGCCAACATCTGGCTCCACACGGACCACGGCGCCGCCTTCGACCTGAGCTGGGAAAGGGACGGCCAATGGGTGGAGGGCATGGTGGACAATGTGCTGTACCGGTTCCCCGGGGAGACGGAGGCCCACGAAACGCCCTACGGCGGCTCCGGCGGCACCACCGGCTACGACGAGACGGGAGCGAACCTGAAGCTGGAGGTCATCCTGCCGGAGGACGGCAGCTTCCCCACCGAAGGCCGGGTGGAGCTGACCCTCGAAGTGGGCCTCCGGGACGACCGGGTGGAGGACCTGAACCCCATCGGCAACGTGGGCAAGCTCTACTACACCTTCAGCTTCGACGCCGGGGCAGCCAGGGAGGCGTCGAAACCCGTGGTGACCCTTCGACCCCTTTCCGGCAGCATCGTGCTGACCGTGGACGACTGGTCCGACCTGGACCATCCCCGGCTTTACAATAAGCGGGTGAGCCTCAACGGGGTGGTGCTCCGGGAGGAGGTCCGCTACCAGCAGACCGGCGTCTACGTGACCTACACCGTCCAGGAGGCCCCGGCGGACTGGACCGAAGCCATGAAGAACTCCCTGCTGTACCCCAACCGGGAGGGCCAGTGGCACGGTTTGTACCTCGACTACCGCCTGGGCCAGGAGGGCGAGTGGCTGCCCGTGGGCCACGAGAACCACAATGGCTTCGGTGAAAACACGATCATCCTGCCCATCTTCCCCTCGGACTACCAGGCCGTGAAGGAGCAGGGCTGCACGGTGCGGCTGGCGGAATACTACACCATCGCCTTCAATTTTGCTCCCGTGGGCGAGGATTGGCACTACGACATTCTCGCCGGCGCCAGCTCCATGCAGTTGGAACTGCAGGCCCAGGAACTGGGCGCCTTCGAGATACCCATGCCGTAAGGCAGAGCTATGAAAAAACGCCCGAAGGACGTTCGTCCTTCGGGCAATTGTTTATAGGTCCTTGAACCACTCGGGGTATATGTCCCGATACGGATTCTCCTCATCCGGGTCCGTAGGGTCCCAACCCAGGGTGTGGTCCCCGTTCATGTAGGGCTCCTCATAGATGAGGGCCGGTGCGGCAGGCGGCGTGGGGCCGGCGTCCGTGGTCACCAGGACTTTGGTCCCCCATTTACAGTGCTTATAGATCCAATAGGCGTCCCCTACCAAAAGTCGCACGCAGCCGTGGGAAGCGGGACTGCCCAGCTTCTCGTATTCCTCGATCAGCATCTGCTTCTTGCCGTATTTCTGAGAATTGCGATGTGTCCCGCCGATGGGCACGGTATGGAAAAGGTAATGGCCCCGGAAACGGCAGGCGTACTGAGCGTAGACCATGATGCCGTTCATGCGGGTCATGGCCTTATACTTATAGCGGCTGTAGATGTAGTGCATCCCCATGGGGGTCTTGTGACGCTCGTCCGCCGCGGAGCAGATCATGATGCGCTCCACCACCCAATCCCCATCCTGGGCCACGAAGCAAACCACGCTCTGGCTGCCCTGAAACACCGTAAGCCACCGATCTCCGTCCTTTTTAGGCCGTTTTTCAGGGGCATAGGGTGAGAGGACCAGGTCCTCCAGCGGCCGGGGCGACACGCCGTAGACCGGGTCCGTCTCCGGCGCCGCAGGATAAAAGGCGGCGGATCCCTCTCCAAAGCTGCCGAACCGCAGATACTCCTCTGTGGTTTTGTGCTGATACACGCCCGGCGTCACCTCCGCAAAGGCGCTCCTGAGCCGCCATGTAGGGTCTGGCGCGGCGGGTAAGAAAGTGGGGGTAGGCGTCGGCGTGGGGGTGGGGGTGGGCGTGGGAGTCGGTGTCGGTGTGGGCGTTGGCGTGGGGGTAGGGGTGGGCGTGGGGGTCGGACTCGGCGTCATCGTGGGCGTGGGGCTGAGGGTGGCCGTCGGTTCGGGCGCGGACGCAAGTGGCTCCTCCTTCCTGTCCAGCCGGTAGCACACAAAAAGGACAAGAATGAGCAGCAGTGTCCATATCCCGATTTTGGTCAGGTCTTTCACGATCGTCCGAATAAAAAGCGCTTGCCGAAATAAGCAAGCGCTCCTCCGTCAGTTGTGGTTACTCTGCCTTGGGGGCTCCCACGGGGCAGACATTGGCGCAGTTGCCGCACTCGATGCAGGCGTCGGCGTCGATGACGGAA
>JAEEGF012476901.1_pt1 | contig 26959 bp, 24 predicted proteins | sample 9134171 | NCBI WGS metagenome assembly JAEEGF01 (sample SAMN16246542, study PRJNA631951) | gut metagenome | biome: gut microbiome; feature: rumen; material: AP-attached | host: Bos | place: Iran: Karaj | collected 2018-10 | reverse complement strand
TGGTGCCGTACTATTCATAGTGGCAGCGGAGCTTTCTTCCGGTATTTCTGCTTCAACATCTTTCTCTGATCTTGCGTTTTTCGCGAAGAGCTCAAGCAGGTAATCCTTCTCAAAATGACTGCCGAGTTTCCTGCCGGTGATGTACTTTTGCCGTTCCGGGTGAAGATAGCTGAACCGGCCTCGGCTCTCTTTCATGCCTATACCGTATTTCTCTGCCAGAGCATTTTTGAATTCTTCCAAAGAGCGGGTATAAGCAGAAACTTCAGATATTGCATCCCGAAGGAATTGCTTTTGTGTCTGGTAAGTTGTTGTCCTCGGAGTCATGCCATCTGCAACGATCTCCTGATTGAGCTTGTCCAGTTTTTCCTGTTCCCGTCGGTTCTTCCAATACTCATGTTCTGTAACCTTTACAGGAGCGGGAGAGAGCAGATCAACCTGATGTAAATGCTCCCGTTCTGTGATTTCCATGATTCCTCGCTGCATGGCAGTCAGGTAATCTCTCGTCTGGTGATGCTTATAACCGGCGCGGCTGTCGCATGGCCGCTCCATATAATCCTGCGGTTCAACATCCAGTTTTCTGACGCTGTTGATTACGATATGGACGTGAATGTTGCCGGAACCGTTGTGCCCATCCATGTGAGTGCAGACTAGAGCCTGATGCCCCGGCAAGAATCGTTTTGTAAATTCCAGTCCAATGGACTGCGCCCGTTCGCCAGTCAACCCGGATTCCTCTGCATCCCTGGGGTCGAAACTCAGGATATAGTGATGGGACTTGATGTCGTCATATCCCTGATTCTTACGAAATGCGGCATTGGTCTGCGCGCATTCCATGTCAAAAGAAAACGGCTGGCAGTTCAAACCATCCAGATAATACTCATCCCGCAGCATCATATTTCCGTTCGCATCGAGGATTGGCTGCTGTGTCCGCTCGTTATGCTGGAACATCAGGTATTCCAGTGCTTTTCCGTAATCTGCATTTTTACTCGATAGGTGTTTCAGCACCGCCATGAAAATCACCTGCCATTTCCAATACTCGTTTTCTCAATTTCATGATTTCAGCAACACAGCTATTGATCTCTTCACGCATTGCCTTGGATTGCAGACCACCCATGTTGAAGTACTGGGCGATCTGGTTCAGATTGTTTCCGATGGCAGCAAACTGGTTCGTCAGTTCCTGCAGTTCGGATACTTTCGCAATGACAGGATAGCTGATCTCGACTTTTCCATAGACCGCCTGGTGGCGCACATAATCGGAAACGCTCATACCGGCATCGGCAGCGTACTTTTCAATGATACTGTACTGCGTTTCATCCAGGCGGAAGTCAATCTTCCGGGTCTTGTGGAGCCCGGAATCCTTCTTTGGCCTTGCCATAATTTGCATCCTCGCTTTCTAGCCCCATATATGACAGGGGGTTCAGAGAAACAGGCAAATTCCGTGATGGCCATCTCCGCAGGAAGGGCATCAACGCTGCGAACACGAGGTGGAGCCAACAGGAAAATCGGCCAGATTTTCAATCCGAGGGATTGGGGAACCGGAATCCCCAACAAGTATGCCAGTCGGCAAAATCTCCAGAATGGAGTTTTTGTCCGACATAGGCGTATCTTGCTCTAAAAATGCGGAGCACCCGTCTCACAGAGAAAAGTTGCTTTTGTGCCTCTCACTAAAAGCACGGAAACATCGGTAGAGGCAAATCTTTAAAGAGAAGATTTTGGAAATCGCTTGCTTTTGCGACTTGCCATGTGCAGTTAGTGAAAGGAGCGTGTTACTTATGGAACAAAAAGGAACTTTATCAGATCAGCTGCGGAGGATGGCACAGGTTGATATCAGGACTGTGAATCCTGACGAACTCGTTGAGATTGAGGATGTGAAGATTTCCGGAGATCTTTCAAAGGAAGATCGTGTGCTGGATTATATCCGGCAGATCAAGAATCCGTATTGTTATCTGTATCACGGCATTATTGTCAAAGTCAGCTTTGCAGGCAAGAGGCGAATGGAAGACTGCCTGAAAGATTGCTTGTTCACGAATATCTGAACTTTAGCACTTTAAAGCATTGACAAATAGCCGGGATTGATTTATAGTGACGATGGGTCAAAACTATATAAGCGATCAAGCAACCACTGATTTTCTTGGTTTATTCTGTCAATGAACACAAGGAGGTCAGTGGTTTTATGCGTTTACGGAAAAAATCATCTTATACTGCCGCCGTTTACCTCCGCCTCTCTCGGGAGGATGGAGACAAGGCCGAGAGCGACAGCATCCATAATCAGCGTGAGCTGATCAAAGAATATCTCACCCATCACCCGGAAATTACGAACACAAAAGAATATGTTGACGATGGATTCAGCGGAACGAATTTTGAACGGCCGGGTTTTATTCGCATGATGTCCGATATCGAAAATCATAGGATTGACTGCATCATTGTCAAAGACCTTTCCCGTTTCGGAAGGAATTACATTGAAACCGGAAAATACCTTGACCGCATCTTTCCGATGCTGGAAGTCCGTTTCATTTCCATCAATGACAATTATGACAATATCAAAGAATCCGATGACGCAGATCAGATCGTTATTCCCTTTAAAAATCTGATTAATGATGCGTACTGCCGCGATATATCCATCAAGATCAGAAGCCAGCTTGATGTAAAACGTAGGAACGGAAAATTCGTCGGGAGCTTTGCGGGATACGGCTACAAGAAAGACCCAAAGGATAGGAATCATCTGATTATCGATGAGTATGCCGCCAATATTGTTCAGACTATTTTTAATATGAAGTTACAAGGCTATAGCGCAGGTACGATAGCAGATTATCTGAATGAACAGGATGTGCTTACGCCGATGGAGTATAAGCGTTCCTGCGGGATGAATTTTAATAGTGGTTTTCGCATCAGCACCGATCCGGTCTGGCATCCGAACATGGTAACCCGGATCTTGAAAAATGAAGTCTATACGGGAATGACGGTGCAGGGGAAAAACCGGAAAATCAATTATAAGGTTAAGAAGCTTCAGCCGGTGGAAGAAGCAGAGTGGATTCGCGTGCCGGGAACACATGAGGCGATTGTGTCTAGGGATATTTTCGATTCTGTACAGAATCTTCTCCTGTTGGAGACAAGAATAGCACCGGAGAAGACACAGGTGGATGTGTTTTCAGGATTGGTCCGCTGCGGAGACTGTGGCCAGAACATGGTCCGCAGGTGCGTCAGGAAAAAGGACAAGAAATATTATTACTATCATTGCTCCACCTATAAAAATGGAATGGGCTGTACATCACATCTGATCAGTGCTGAAAAGCTTTATGATGTCGTGCTGATGCAGACGCAGAAGCAGATTGGAATGCTGCTCAAAGCGGAAGAAGTATTAAAGGCGGCAGATTCATTGCCGGGAGAACAATTCCGCATGAGAGCATTGAATAAGCAGTTGGAAGAACTGGCAAAAGAGATAGAGCGCTACTCTGACTTACGGGCAAAACTCTATCAGGATATGTCCGACCAGGTTGTAAGCCGGGAGGAATACAAAGAACTGGACAACCGATTCAGCAGAAAGATCAAAGAAGCCAAGCGGGCACAGAAAGAGATCAGCCAGAAAAAGGAGCATTTGAATCTGGATGAAATATTAAAGCAGGACTGGTTAAAAGAGTTTGAACAGTACCGCAATATTCAGAAATTAGAACGAAAGATTGTCGTTGCTTTGATAGAGAAGATCATCGTGTATGCAAAAGACAGGATTGAAATCCGCTTTCTCTATATGGATGCGATGGACATGATGATTGAAGCTGCAGATTATTTCGGAACGCAGACAGAGGAAAGGAGTGAGGTCAAATGATTTGCGTTAGCTATACAAGGAGCACATCAAATGGCTATGGAATAGAAACTCCTTCCAATGCCATAACGATGCAGAATGACTCCATCAAAGGATTCCTGAAAGAGCGCGGATGGAAACTTGCTGCAAAGTATTCTGACCGGAAGCTTGACCGTGAGAACGAAGATGCTTTTCTTCAAATGAAGCAGGATGGCATGGACAGGAAATTTGAGTGCGTTGTATTCAGTTCCCTGTTCTATTGCGGAAAGACCCTGACTTCCGCGACGGATCTCCTGGGACATGTTTTTTATCCTGCCGGTCTGCACTTTGCGGTAGCGGATGACGGATTTTGTTCTGCAGATGTTTCGCCGGAGGAAGTTCAAGCATATATCGAAAAAGTTCGGCATGAATACCGGGCATTCAATTCGTCAAAGAATACTTATCGCTACAATCCAAAAACAATTTACAAGAAATACGGCTATGTCAGAGTCAGTGAAGAAGAACTGGAGATTGACCCTGAACCCGCCCAAGTGATAAGGGAAATATTTGGACTTTCCAGATCCGGAAAATCGATGAAGGATATAGCAGATATTCTCAATGAAAGAGGAGTTGAGAGCTGCATGGCTTACCGCCGAAGGAAAACTGGAATCAATTACAAATATGGCAGTAACGGATGGAACGCTTCTTCGGTTTCGGGCATTCTTGAGAACAGAGTCTATATTGGTGAGTGGAAAAGGAAAATCAATGGGAAGATTAAAATGTGCAGCTGTCCGCCCATCATCGACGGGAAAGATTTTGAGGAAACGAGAACGGCGATTTTGGACAGAGATCTGGCAAAAGGAAAACGGCAAAAATATAGTGGACGCAGCCTGCTGACGCGCAAGATCGTGGATATGGAAACCAATTGGCCGCTTCACGTATATGTTCTGCCAAAGGATAAATCCAATGTATTTCGTTTTCGGTATCCTGCCCCTGCCGTGAGGGCATATGAAACATTGTATCTGTCTTGCGAAACGGTTGAGCAGGAAGTGGAAAGATTGCTTCGGGAGGAAAAAGAAAAAGCTGAATACGCAAAGAAGCTGCTTCTTGGAGAAAAGGGGAATGTAGAAAAGGAGAACAGGATGCGTCCGCTCAAGGACGCGGCTGGATCGATCCTCTCGCAAATGATGGAATGGGAGGCGAAGATTGTGCCACTGCAGAAAGAATTGGATCATGAAATGATAGAAGCGGCGGAATTTGAAAAGAGAAAACAATCTATACTGAAGCATATTACGGAACTTGATTCAGATCTTCAGAAATATATTGACGAGATTGGGATTGTTGAAATGACATTCTCCCTGAAAAATCCGTGGCTGAGACATTATCTTGGAATGGAGGGATTCGATATCCTTACTCCTGAGATTGTGAAGAAATATGTTGGAATGGTTAAGGTGTTCCGATTTGTGAGCGTGCATCTCTCTCCAGTGCAGGAAGAGTGGTTTAATCGGCTTCCACAAAGCTGGTTCAAAGAAGGTGAGGGTGAAAAAGATGGCGAGAAAAAGTAGAAGAACGAATCTTCCTCAGCCGGTTAAAACTCCGATCAAAGTAGAGGAGACATCAGATGTTTTAGCAACAGGGGCTTATGCCCGGCTTTCTGTCGAAAAGGATGATGAGGGCAGCATTCAGACACAGGTCTCGCTGCTGCACAATTATATTGCAGAACATCCAGAGCTGCGTCTGGCAGATACCTATATTGATAACGGATACTCCGGTACGGATTTTGATCGCCCAAGCTTTATCAGGTTGATGGATGATGTCCGTACAGGGAAAATACAGTGTATTGTCGTGAAAGACCTGTCCCGGTTCGGAAGAGATTTTCTGGAGACCGGATATTATATTGAAACGCTGCTCCCGAAACTGAATGTTCGGCTGATTGCGATCAATGACACATTTGACAGTTCCCGCGAAGAAGATGTCAACAGCATTTCCGTTCCTATCAAAAACATGGTCAATGAGATGTATGCGAAGGACTTCTCACGAAAGGTTTCCGCATACCATGACCTCCATCGTAAGAAAGGGGATGTTCATCTGACCAGGACAGTCTACGGATACCAGATCGATAAAGAAAATAATGTATATGTTCCGAATCCGGATACCGCTCCGGTTGTGAAAATGATCTTCCGGTGGTTTCTGATGGGTTACCAGACGGGCCAGATTGCAGAACGGCTCAATACACTGGAGGTGATGACGCCGCTCAAATACAAAGAGACTGTAGAAAATGGACAGGCATTTGACAAGCAGGATTTTTGGAACATGGCTCGTGTCAGGGATATTTTAAAGAACGAAAAATATATTGGTGATTTGATCTGGGGCAAACGGACCAAGAGACTGTACCTGAATATACCTGAGCATAAGACACCGCAGGAAGAATGGACAATTTATCATGATATGCATGAGCCGTTGGTCACGAAAGAAGACTTTGAAACCGCACGTACTATGATTGATGCCACAACTGCAAAGCTCCGGAAAAAACCTATATACGAGACCGGTGATACAGACAGTTTCCAGGGGAAAATATATTGCGCAGACTGCGGGAAGAGAATGCGTTACCAGAAACTCTGCTATCAGAATCGCAACGGTGCGATCTATTACTGTGGTAACGATCAAAAAGAGGGATGGCACCAATATGTCCATGCCGACTTTCTTAAACTGTTTGCGGCAGACCAGATTCGGTTCCTGATACAGAGTATGTGTGACCGGAAGATTCTGATTGAGAAGGCTAAGCGGCGACTGGACGGCAGAAACAAACTTTATGCCGCGAAAAGAAAGACGATGGATCTGCAGCAACGGCTTGATAAGGTAGGAGAACATATCGCCTCTCTATACGAAGATCTGGCGGAAGGTGTCATTTCTCAGGAGGAGTACAAAGAGCTGCAAACTCATTATGCAAAAGAACGGACAAGCCTTCAGGACAGGATTACGGAAGCGGAGCAGGAGCAACGCAATGTCGAAATGCAGATCGGGAGGTTCCTCGACTGGCAGGCTAAGCTGGAACAGCATCTTGGAGAAGTGAAATTCAATGAGAATCTCGCGAATGATCTGATTGAGCGCATAGAGGTCAGCGATCAGGGACGTATTGAGATTCATTTTACTTGTGATGATGTTTGCAGGAAGGTGGCGGAACTACTAGAGGACGGTGATAATTCGTGAAGATTGGTTTTTACATGCGTTTATCCCTTGCAGATGGGGACCTTGGAAAAGACGATAAAGAAGAAAGCAACAGCATTGAAAACCAGAGGCTGTTGCTGCAGGGGTTCGTGGAATCCCGGAAAGATATTACCGGAGATGTGACGGAGTATATCGACGACGGTTATACTGGAACGAATTTTGACAGGCCTGCCTTTATGCAGATGATTGAGGACGCCAAAAAAGGAAAGATTGATACGATCATTGTCAAAGACCTTTCCCGCCTCGGTCGCGATTACATTGGCGCCGGAGATTATCTGGAGCAGATATTTCCGGTCCTGGGGATACGGTTTATAGCTGTTAATTCATCGTATGACAGTAATGATTACATTGGAAAAACCATCGGACTGGATGTAAGCATCAACAACCTGTTGAATTCCCTTTACAGTAAGGACATTTCAAAGAAATTTACGAGTGCGCTCCGTACAAAATGGAAACAGGGCATTTCTACTACAGGAAGAGTTCCGTTTGGTTATAAGAAGGATGATGTTGAGAAATCAAAATGGCTGATCGACGAAGAAGCGGCAAAATATGTACGGCTCATTTTTGAAAAAGCAATAGGGGGATGGAACACTTCCAGCATTGCGAACCATTTGAATGAGCTTAACGCACCAACACCCGGGAAATATAAACAGGAGCATTTTGATAACTATCAGCAATGGAACCGAGTTGTTTCTGATGATGAATGGCTCTGGAACACCTATATGGTGTGGAGAATTATCAAATGCTATTCCTATACCGGTGCTTTAGTCCACGGCACTACAAAGAGGCTCCGTGTAGGAGGGAAGGCCAGACGGGCGGTGCCACAGAATGAACAGATAATCGTTGAAGGCGTGCATCCGGCGATTGTTACCACAGATGAATGGGAGGCGGCACAGGCAGCAATTCGGTCAATATCCAAGCGGGCGCTGCCGCAGAAAACGAATTTTCCGTTGACCAGCAAGGTGCGCTGTGGGAATTGCGGATGCAGTATGCCATATGATGACCATGGAACGCCGAGCCTTTGCTGCCTGCACAGGCAGGGCGTAGGTAAACATTCCAAATGCGATTCAACAGTATATGAAGCAAAAGCAATCGTTGGAATTGTCAGCCATGCACTCCGTACCAAGGTCGCGCTCTTCAGGAATTTCAATGCTGTATTGCAGGAACAGAAAGAAAATGAAAGCGATCCGGTCCAGGAAAAGCTGCGGCTGATCAAAGAGAAAATTGAAACACTAAAGGCCAGGCGTATTCACCTATATGAAGCCTATGCGGAGGAGATTATCAGTAAGGAAGCTTACCTGTCTAATAAGGATGAACTGATAGGACAGATCGAGCAGTTAGAAAAAGAACAGAAAACGCTGCTTCGTTCGGCAGAAGAGAAGGATGCGCTGCTGTCTGGTGTGAAACGTATCGCGGAAGATTATGAGCAAATCAATGAGAAAAGAGAACTAACCATGGAAATTGCCGATACGTATATTGACCGGGTTGTCATATATGATCCGAAGCACATAGAAATAGTGTTTACCTTTGAAGATCTGCTGCAGAAAGCGGCAGAACGTGTAGGCTTCATTCTGGAGCAGAAAGGAACGGGTGAAAAATCATGAAACTGGCAAGAAATACCATAATTCCGATAATTATGATTTTGCTTCTGGCTTACTTTGGCCACTATATTTACGTGGTGGATGGACAGATAGACTGGCTAAGATTCTGCCTTGTGTTTGGCATACCGTTTGGTGTTCCCTATATGCTGTGGGTGATACCGATTGGGGGAAATCCCGCTGCGAGTACAGCTATCCTTGCACTCAACATTGTGATCGGGGCGCTGTTTGGCTGTGTGATTGCCATATTTGCTCTGATACGGGCACTTATCTATTTCGTATGGTGGTTGATCGGAAGAATCACTGGACTTCGGGCATAATCCTTTATCATTATTGACACAAACGAAAACCGCTGAATGACAGGAATATATCTGTGATTCAGCGGTTATTTTTTGTCTTCGGCCTCATTGGAGAAGGTCAGGATGTCATTTGGCGTGCATTCCAATATATTGCAGAGTCTCTCAATGGAAAGAACAGTGATGTTTTGGTTTCGCCGGAGGCGTTCAAGCAAGCTTTTTTCGATGCCCCGATTGAGCAGTTGATATTGGGATATGCCTTTGGTTTTCATCGTCTGCCAGAGGGGACTATAGTCTATCAAATCGCCAGCCTCCTTTCGCCCAGTTTTGTTCATTATAGATTTTTAGCGACTGTAATGATATGGTCTATATATGCTCCATATATCCGCTGAAAACGCGGTAAAACGGGGATGTTTCGGCTTCATGACATACAAAATTGCAGCCTTGGATACACCCAAGACTGCAAGGAAATAGTGGCGAGAGCCGCTGTATGATCGATGTCGGAGAGGGGGTGATGAAGGAAATGCTTGTACTGAAACGGTTTTTCTTGTTTCGGACGAAGATAAACATGTTTAAGACTGCAAGGCTGCAAGACTGCAAAGGTGTGCCATAGGCATTACCGGGAGAAAGCAGTGGATTGCAGCCTAAGAATAGCAGGAGTTGAATTGATTTTGGACGAAGGCTACAAAAAGGCGAATGGATGCTCCCAACTGGAGACAGATATTTGATAGGATAACGTAGCCGAAAGATCCTCGAAATCCATATGGTGCATAGAAAGGAAATGCACATGAAAGAAACATTTGGAGATCGGATCAGACGGCTGCGGGAAGAAAAGAATTTCAAACAGGTTCAGGTGGCTGAAATACTTGGCGTCAACCGCAAGGCAATCAGCCATTACGAGAATAATCTACGAGAACCATCCTATGAAATCCTCATCAGGATGGCGGATTTGTATCATGTCCGGACAGATTATCTACTTGGTTACGATTCTGTACGTTTGATTGACGCATCCGGGTTATCAGACAAAGAATTTACGCTGATCACTGCAATTGTCGCGGATCTCACAGAAAAGAATCGAAAATTGGAGACTCGATAACAGTGCCGGTAAAAGCAAGGTGGGCATGAATGAACAGGGAAACGGAAAATAATGCAGATATCGAATATTATGCTGCGGTTCAGGCCAGAGAAATTGACTGGCTCTGGTATCCCTATATTCCCTGTGGAAAGATAACGCTTCTTCAGGGCGATCCTGGAGATGGTAAATCGACATTCATGCTTTACCTTGCGGCGGTCGTCAGTACAGGCGGTATATTGCCGGATGGAACCAAACTGAAACAGGAAAATACCGTAATATACCAGTGCTCCGAAGATAACGTAGCAGATACGATCAAACCGCGGCTGCTCCGGGCAGGAGCTGACTGTGACAGGATTGCATATATCGTTGAGGAATCAAAGCCGCTGACATTTGATGATCAGCGGATTGAGGAAGCACTGATTCGAACGAAAGCGAAACTTGTAGTTTTTGATCCCATACAGGCATATATTCCACCGGAAAGCGATATGGTTAATGCCGCGAAAATGCGCCAGATGACAAGAAAGCTTGCAGAACTTGCAGAAAGATATCGTTGCGCGATTGTTCTGATAGGACACATGAACAAGACCGGTGGCGGAAAAAATCTATACCGTGGGCTTGGCAGTATTGATCTGGCAGCAGCGGCTCGAAGCGTACTAATGATACAGCGAGACCGTGAAAATCCGGATGTCCGGTATCTTTTTCCGGTAAAATCAAGCCTTGCCTATGAGGGGAAAGCGATCCGATTTATCTTTGATAAGGATATTGGGTTCCATATTCTTGGAACTTGTACGATTGATGAAGACGGCCTGTTTGGGGCGGCGGAGGATATAATACAGAATAAATCACAGAAAGCGGAACGGATTCTCAAACTGATCTTGTCAGGTGGGAGCCTGCCAAGTGGGAAAATCCTGGACGAAATGAAAATGGCCGGGATTTCGGAAAGAACTGTCCGTACCGTAATGAAAAAACTTGGAATCAGGGCATACAGAAAAGCAAACGTGTGGTATTGGGAATACCCCGAAGAAATTAGCTCTGATGCCAGGTTAGCAGAAGGGGATGCAAATGGAAATGAATCATATCAGCCGTGATGAACAAAGAGAGCATATACGCCAGAAAATACAGAACAGTAATCTGGAAGGGCGTCAGCTGATCACATTTCCTGCCTCTCCAGCAAAATCATTGGTGGATGAGACTGTCGAAAAGCGTGTATGTGCCTACTGTCGTGTGTCCACAGATGATCCGGCGCAGACTACATCATATGAATTGCAGAAAAAGCATTATGAAGAGCAGATCGCAAAGACACCGGGATGGACATTTGCGGGTATCTATGCCGACGAAGGTATCAGCGCCACGTCTCTGAAGAAACGGAATGAGTTTAACCGCATGATTGCAGACTGTTATGCCGGAAAGATCGACGTGATCATTACGAAGAATGTTTCCAGATTTGCAAGGAATGTGGTGGATTGTCTGAGCGTCGTACGGAAACTGGCACAGCTGCATCCGCCGGTAGGCGTCAAATTTGAAACGGAGGGATTCTTCTCCTTGGATAACACCAGTGAGATGATTCTTACCGTGCTTGCTGCAGCAGCGCAGGAAGAATCCAAGACCAAGAGCAACTCCATGAATTGGTCATTGGAGCATCGCTTTGACAACGGAAATTTTCTGACGCCTGTGCTGCTGGGTTTTGACCATGATGAAAATGGAAATCTGGTGATCAATCCAGATGAGGCATTTACTGTACGGATGATTTTCTACCTGTTTCTGTACGGATTTCCGCTGTCAGAGATCGCTGAACTTTTAACCGACTTGAAGCGTCCTACAAAGAAAGGGAATACCAGCTGGAGTGCGTCTGGCGTAAGACAGATTTTGACCAATGAGCGCCATTGCGGCAATGTCTTGAGCTGGAAGACTTTTACGTACGATTTCTGGGAGCACAAAAAGCGGAAAAATAAGACGGATCGCAAGCAGGTGCTTGAGATTGGGCATCATGATGCGATTGTCAGCCAGGAGATTTTCGATGCAGCGCAGGCGAAACTAAAGTCGGAAAAATATGCCCGTGACCGCAGACCACTGCCGACGTTAGACGTGATTGATCAGGGGGTTCTCAGGGGCTATGTTTCCGTCAATCGGACTTGGTATGGCTTTTCGGATAATGATTATAAAGAAGCGTCTGAAAGTGCCTATGATACCGATGATAGCAGAGAGGATGGGATAGGAGAGGAAGCGAACGGAGGAAGCTTTAGTCTTGACCAGTACGAGATCGTTCGCTCGCATTTCTTTTCTTTGAAAGACAAGCCTGTAGCGACAATTGGGAATAACCGGCTTACATTCAACACGGTAAGCCTGAAGAAGTTTGAAGATGTGGAATATGTTGAGCTCCTTCTGAATACTGTCGAAAAGTGTATTGCTGTTCGTCCCTGTAAATCGGATAGCCCAAACGCAATCCGGTGGGGCAGGAAGAAGGACGGCAAATGGATTCCTTCACAGAGAACCATTTCTGGATTTGCCGCGGCACTTTATACAATAGCTGGATGGGATAAGGATAACCGATACAGACTCTGTGGTCAGTATTTTTCAGATGGATCTGATCAAATGCTCGTATTTGATCTTTCTGAACCGGAGATTATCCGTCTTGTTAAGAAAGGTGAATACCAGGCAAGTGAAGAAGATGGCGTTGATCAGACAAGACGAGAATCTGAAGCGATGGATGGAGACGGCGATATGGAGATCGTAACGGTATACTCCTTGGAAAAAGCATATCCTGATAACTGGGAAGGTCATTTTGGCGATTCTGCGAAGGTTGCCGGGTTTGAGAGAATTCCGTACAGTGGCAACTGGGAGATACTTAGGCCGGCGAGGACATATGCTACGGCTGGTGGGATGAGGCAGGAAATAATACACGAAATAGAAACAGAAGCACAGAAGATGCTTCAGGGATTGGGGCTTGCAATATGAGTACGGCAGAGATGGATTCTTATAATGAACGGGCAGCTGAGATTCAGCGGACATTCAGCTATGACGGATACCAGATTGTCCGTCGGGAGATGTTTGCGCATTTGCGGGAGCCGTCAGTAGTTTTGAGAAAAGACAGTATCACCTTCAATACTGCCTGTATCAATGGCCTGGAAGATGCTGTGTATATCCAGGTGATGATCAATCGTGGCCAGCATCGGATGGTTATTCGTAAATGCGAAGAAAACGATAAGGATTCCCTGCGCTGGTGTATTTCAAAGCCTGATAAGCGCAAGAGCCGTAAGATTTCAAGCAAAGAATTCTCCAGACGGATTTATGAGCTGATGGATTGGAACGATAAGTGCCGGTATAAAGTCCTTGGACATAGAATTGAGTTCGAGGGCGATATCCTTTATGTTTTCGAACTGGATGAGCCGGAGATTGTTTTTGAACGAAAGAAAAAGACGGTGGCTCAGGTGACTGAGAGTACAGAAGTGGGTTTGACCCAGGAACAGATCACCGAACGTCAGAATGAGGAAGAAAGAATGCCGGTAAAACCGTTTTATCCAGATGATTGGGAACATTCCTTCGGAATTCCGGTGGAGAAGCACAGGAACGTAGGAATAGATTCTGTAGATCAATACCAATCCATTTCTGATTTTGGAGAAGCACAGGGAGGTGGGACGGTAGATGGATGATAATATTGCGGGAATTCGTCTGGGCTTATCCTTCAATATACGTCGTGGGAGGATGCTGATTTATCACTCGACCATCCGGGCAATGGGAGAGCCGGAATATATCCGTTTTCTTTTCAATAACAGGGATAAGAAAATTGCGGTCCAGCGCTGTGAGGCGATAGACCGGGATTCTTTTCGTGTGCCTAAAGTGGTACCTGGAGATCGATTCCAGTTTGATATCACAAGCAGCCCTTTCTTATCAGTGGTCTATAAGGCCTGTCACTGGAGCCTGGATGAAAGCTATCTTGTCTACGGCGTAAACCATCCGGAGCATAATCTGGTGGAGTTTGAGCTGAAGGAGGCTATCCAGATCACGCCCGAACAATTTATTGATCCGGAGAATCTGATCTGAAAACAGAATATCAGGTGTTGACCCTACTATTTTAGCGATAACCCTCATGTAATATTAGGAACAACTTTTAGCTGCTACAGAGCACGTATGTCTTGAATCGAGATGTACGTGCTTTTTTTGCGCGCTTATTTTGAGCCTGCTGGAATATGCGAAACATAATCCCGCCCAGAAAATAAAAATCAGGCGGAGCAGTTGTCCCTACTTGACAAACAGGAGGTCCGCGTCCGGGACTCTGGAATCAGGATTTGCTGACTGCGGAACGTGATAAGTACAACGCAAATGACATTAAGCCGGGACTTACCGGCTGGGCTCAGATCAACGGAAGAGATGAGCTTGAAATTCCCGAAAAATCAAAACTTGACGGCGAATACAAAAATAATCTCGGTCTTAAAATGGACATAAAATGTTTTCTCGGAAGTCTTCATGTTTTTGGCAAAGATAATACCGTTGTTGAAGGTGGCACGGGCGAGATGAAGAAAGAAAACAGCCGATACTAGGAGGAATACAAAATGAAAAAAGTACTCATCACAGGCGCTAATTCATATATTGGCGTTTCTTTTGAAAATTATGTGAACGAGCATTACAGCCCTGAATTAAGTATTGATACTGTTGATATGATTGACGGATCTTGGAGGCAAAAAGACTTCGTGCCATATGATATAGTCTTTCATGTTGCTGGAATTGCGCATGCGGATGTAAGCAGGGTAGATGAAGAGACTAAAAAGAAATACTATGCTGTAAATACGGATCTTGCAAAAGAAACATGTAAAAAAGCAAAAGATTCCGGTGTTAAGCAATTTGTATTTATGTCATCTGCAATTATATACGGAGAATCTGCTCCATATGGGCAGAGCAAAAGAATAACGAAAGAAATAGAGCCGCAACCATCTAATTTTTACGGGGACAGCAAATGGCAGGCTGACAAGGGCGTAAGAGAGCTCGCGGACGAAAATTTTACCGTAACCGTACTTCGTCCACCAATGATATACGGGAAAGGAAGCAAGGGTAACTATCCAATACTCAGTAAGATGGCAAAAAAGCTTCCGATTTTCCCCAATATTCAAAACGAACGTTCAATGCTGTATATAGAGAACCTTTGCGAGTTTCTTGCACAGGTAATGATACGGGGCGAAGGCGGAATATTCTGGCCACAGAATGCGGAATATACAAAAACAAGTGAAATGGTGAGGATGATAGCGGAAGCATCAGGACATAAGATACATATCGGTAAAGGCTGGAACTGGGTTGTGAGTTTAGCTGGCAGGATTCCGGGAAAATCGAGAAAAATTGCCAATAAAGCATTTGGAAATATGACATATGATCAGATAATAAGCCAATACGATTTTGAATATAGGGTTGTAGATTTAAGAGATTCTATAGCGAGGACGGAAAAATAATGAAACTTTCAGTTATCACTATTTGCTATAACAGTGAAAAAGTTATAAGAAAAACCATCGAATCCGTCCTTGAACAAGATTATGATGGCGAGGTTGAATATCATATAGTCGATGGGGCATCAGAAGATAAAACGGTTGAAATCGCTGAAAGTTACAGAACACAATTTGAGCATAAGGGCTACACATATATTATCACATCCGAGCCGGATAATGGCATTTACGATGCGATGAATAAAGGTATTCTTCGTTCAACAGGAGATGTGATCGGAATAATTAATTCCGGTGATTGGTATGAACCAATAGCGCTTTCTACTGTAGCTAAAACATTTTCTGATGAACATTTCGACATGTTCTACGCAGACATTAATCTGATAAAAACGGACGGGTCTGTTTTAGTTAAACACTCTAAAAATGACAGGTTCCCAACCAGCCGTCACTGGAATCATCCAACATCATTCGTCGCTAAAAAGGTTTATGATGAATTAGGAATTTTTTTGTGCGAAGGAATTCATGATGATTTCGAATTTTTGCTGAGGGTCAAAAAAGCAAATAAGAAAATTGTTATTAAAAATATTGTCCTTGCAAATTTTGTTACAGGCGGAACAAGCAATACAAAAAATATAAAAAAGGCTGTCAGCCGAATTAAAGACCGTTACAAGTGTTATAGAAATAATGGGTATTGCCCATTATATATGCTTGAATGTATTGGCATTGAAATAGCCAAGTTTTTATTAAGTTGAAAAGCTTATATTATTTTCTAAAAATCGAGATAAATTAAAAGAAAGCCATTTTTAATTGTTTAACAAAACATGTGGGGTTATAAAATAATTATGAAGATCATACATCTTTGCTTGGGAGATAGATTCGTAGATGGGCATAGTTACCAGGTCAATTATTTAGTAAAGTTTCACAAGGCGATGGGCCTGGATGTGGAAATAATCGCATCTCAAGATGGCTTTGATAAAAATGGTTTAGATATACACAATTTGCCAGCAGGAATGTATGTAAGTGACTATGGAGTTAAGGTTACAAGAATACAATATACTCATGCAAACTCTCTGATTTACAAACTAAAAACTTACAAAGGTTTGATTGATGCATTGGAAGAAGCTCATCCGAACATTCTTTTTATTCATAATTGCCAGTTTTGGGATATGAGGAAGGTTGTCCGCTATCTGAAGAAAAATCCTCAGGTCAAGGTTTATGTAGATAATCATGCGGATTTTTCAAATTCAGCGACAAACATAATCTCCAAAGTATTTCTACATGGAATATTATGGAAGCATTGTGCTCATATAGTAGAACCGTATACTACTAAATTCTATGGTGTCCTTCCTGCAAGGGTTGATTTTCTTCGCGATGTATACAAACTGCCTTCAGATAAGTGCGAACTTCTTGTTATGGGTGCCGATGACGATTTGGTTAAAAAGGCGATGGATTCGGAAAGAACAGCAAAGTTGAGGGAAGAATGTGGTATTTCTGATAACGATTTTATTATTGTTTCCGGAGGGAAAATAGATCGTTGGAAAAAGCAGACACTCTTGCTGATGGATGCTGTACATAATATCAATAAGTCTGATTTGAAGCTTATATTATTTGGTTCCGTTACGCCTGACCTGAAGGCAGAAGTCGAACAAAGAGTTGACGGAAATCAGGTAAAATATATCGGCTGGATTGATTCTGCAAAATCTTATGATTATTTTGCAATTGCGGATTTAATCGTTTTCCCGGGTAGACATTCAGTTTTTTGGGAGCAGGCAGTAGCACAAGGCAAACCGATTGTTGTAAAAAAATGGGCTGGAACCACTCACGTTGACTTGGGTGGAAATGTTGTGTTTTTGGAACAAGATTCCGTAGAAGAAATACAGGATGTTATAGAACGGCTATATAAAAACAGAGATGAACTTTCTCGAATGACAAATATCGCAAAAGAAAAGGGAATGAAGGTTTTTTCTTACTCTAATATAGCAAAGCATGCTATTGAAATGGATTAGCTGTTCATACTATCGAGATATAGGAACACGGATCGCATTTTATATTATAATTTCGCTGTATTACACAGTATGTATGATGGAGAATCGGCAGATGAAGGTAATGTTCGTTGACTCAAAATTGACTGGTCACCATAGAACATATTTAAAAGCATTAATGGGTTGCCCGAATGTGAAATCTATTCTTGTAGCGGATAAACCCTCAAATGAGGACTGGAATTGTCCGACATACAGTGCTTCGGACCCATCAACATCCTTTTTGAAGTATAAAAATTATATTAAAAGTTTGATCAAGATAGCAGAAAAAGAGAAGCCGGATGTCATTCATTTGGTTTATGGAGATTCACTTTACAGATATTTTGGGTATGGACTTAAAAAACTGTCAAAAAAATATAAGACCGTGATTACATTTCATCAAATAAGACGAAGTTTCTTTAGAGATATAAGCTATAAAATGATTAGTAGAAATGCAAATCATGTTGTAGTTCATACAGATAGCCTTCTTTGTGACCTTCACAAAATAAGAATCAATAATTTGGTACATATAGAGTATCCGTATTTTGGTAACACTAAAGAAGTGAAACAAGATGCCGCGAGAAAAATGCTTGGTCTTCATGATGTGAATGGGAAAATTCTCCTCTGTCTGGGCGGAACTCGATATGACAAAGGGCTTGATTTACTTTTGGATGCTCTTAATTGTGTCGAAGCACCGTTTCATCTTCTAATAGCTGGCAAAGAAGAATACTTTTCTTCTGATTTCATAAAAGAAAAAGCGGCAGCTTATTTGAGTAATGTTACATCGATTCTGGGTTTTTTGGATGATGAAATATTTTCAATGTGTGTATGTGCGTCTGATATCGTAGTCCTTCCTTACAGAAAACAGTTCGACGGTGCTAGCGGACCTCTTGGAGAAGGGGTAAGACTTGGTAAACAGATAATCGGTCCAAATCACGGAAGCCTTGGAAGAATCATTACGGAACATCATCTGGGAAAAACATTTATTGTCGAAGATGTCGCGGATCTTGCGTATGTAGTTAACAATGCCCTTAAAGAAGAGTGGACATATGATGAGAAATATCAACAGTATCGTGGCATGATCAATCCCTTACATTTTGTTAATGCGTATCTTCGCCTCTATTCATGCGATTGATGATTTCTTACTTAACTAATATGATTTGTGCTTTGTAATAATGAACTACTTTTTTCTGTTTAGTATTACGAATTATTAGAAAGAATAAACGATATAGAACTATGAAGAGATTTGTAATTTGGAAAAATAGAGCTAAAATTGATGATAAACCACTGATAACTTTCATTTTAACTTTTTTAGCTTTTAGATCAATCAATATACTTGTCGAATTTGTCTTTAATGGCTCTCAAATTTGGGAAATATTGAATCGCGTTGTGCTGGGTATATTGTTCATCTGGGCTGCTATTTATTTGTTTAAAACTGGTAATCTCAAGAGATTACTGATACCTGAAGCATTTTGTTTGATAATATTAATCTTCAGTTATGTTTTAGGCGGAATAAAAATTGATACTCATCTGTCTAAAATAATAGCAATTATTTTGGGTTATCTACCAATGGGTATTTTCGTCTATTGCATTACCGATTATAAGGATTTGCTGAAAAGAATCTATTGGTTATCTTGGCCGATTTTGATTTTGAATACATATGTCGCTGTAACATCTTCGACATCGTCAATAAATTATTATAATATGCCAGTAGGATACTCTATCCTTTTACCAACTCTTGTGTTCTATTATTTTTTCTTTTATAAGAAGAAAAAAATATTGGATTTAATAGGATGTATGCTAGGTTCATTAGTAATACTGTTATATGGTTCTAGAGGGCCATTGCTGTGTATCCTAGCACTATTAGTATTCATGGCTCTATCAACAATAGATTTCCATAATAGAAATAAACTCATACAATCGTTCTTTTGGATTGGCCTTTTTATAGTATTCGCTTTTTTTTATAGGGAGATTATCGCATTTGTGCTCCAAAGATTGAAAGATTTTGGTTTGTCTAGTAGAAATATAAGAGTCATGTTGGATAACTTAAGCTTTGATTCAGGCAGAAAAATAATTTATTCTTATTTCATTGAAAGAATTAATGAAAAGCCTCTCTTGGGTTGGGGACTGATGGGCGGTTGGACCAAAACAACTTCAGGAGGTTATCCTCATAATATTTTAATTGAGTTTGTACTTTCTTTTGGGTACCCGATTGGTGTAATAATCTCTGTTGCAGTCATGATCTTATATATGCAAGCTTTTCTTTCCTCATCTTCATATACTAGAGATGTAGCAATTATTTTTATTTCTTTTTCGGTTTGCTTGTTCTACTCCGAATCATTTGTAGAAAGTTATTTTTTTTATATAAGCATAGGCGCTTCTATAAAATGTATAGTGAGCTCCAAAAATAAAAACAAGCAAAAGACCGTCTTGGCAATATAAGTAGCAGGATTTTCATATCTTGAATGATATAAGATTAACTAATAGGTTTTCTCTATAGAATGTAAGCTTCTTAAAGCTGTCATATTGACTGACATGATTGTGGGAATTTGGTTTTCCACAACGAAGCCCCTTGTAGTTTTAGGGAAAAAAAGAACTTCTCTCCGAATATCGGATTAATTATATATAAAAAGGCGGAGTCAATAATGCTCTGTTGATTACGATAGGGTTGACAAGACGTTTTTATGATCAGCCTGTAAAAAATGGTGCTTTAAATGTCGAATGAAAAAAAATACAGTTATTTGGCAAAGAATACTTTTTTGTTTGCAATCAGTTCTTTTGGATCTAAAATTCTAGTTTTTTTTCTGGTTCCACTGTATACAAACATCCTTACTACAGCAGAATATGGAACCGTAGATATTATCTCGACCTCTGCTTTCCTTCTTATGCATGTGTTTACGCTCAACATTGCGGACTCGGTATTGAGATTTGCAATAGAGCGAAAGCAGGATAGTGAAAAAGTCCTGTCGTACGGTTTAAGGATCCTTCTCGTCGGAAGCTTCCTTTTAGCAGGAATGCTGGCAGCTTTACACTTCTTACATGTTGTAGACTGGAGCGGTTATTGCTATATTTTTTTGTTTCTTGAGTTTTTTGTGACATCGTTACATCAAATCCTCAGCAATTATTTGCGGGCGATAGATAAAGTTAAAGAGGTTGCCGTTTCAGGTATTATTGTAACATTAATAACAATCTTGTTGAATATTTTACTGCTGATATGTTTCAAGTTTGGTATTATCGGTTATCTTATATCTGTTGTTGCCGGATCGCTTGCCGCATGTGTGTATTGCTTGATTGTAATTCGTATTTCGCCGATTCGTATTTTTAAAAATTGCTGTGATTATGTTTCTCAAAAGGCGATGCGATCATACAGTATTCCGTTAATATTTAATGGTATTGCATGGTGGATGAACAATAGCCTTGACAAATATTTTGTCGTTTGGATGTGTGGCGTTTCAGAAAACGGTATTCTGTCTGTGGCATATAAAATACCGACAATACTGAGTACTTTTCATACTATTTTTTCCAAAGCATGGAGTCTTTCCGCTATTAAAGAGTTTGATAAGGACGACTCGGACGGATTTTTTTCCGAAACATACACACTTTATAATACTGGTCTGATTATACTTTGTAGTTTTTTGATAATAACCAATATTCCTTTAGCACATATTCTGTTCAAAAAAGAGTTTTTTGATGCATGGCGGTATTCATCAATTCTGTTATTTGCAACATTGTTCAGCTCTTTGAGCGCCATTGTTGGCAGTGTGTTCGTTGCTGTTAAGAACAGCCTGATATATGCCGTATCAACATTAACAGCTGCAATTATCAACTGTATTTTAAATGCTGTTTTGATTAACTTTTTCGGAACAATCGGTGCGGCGATTGCCACAGCATTTTCTTTCGTTTGTGTTTGGCTTATACGGTTGATTTTTTCAAGAAAGTATATAAAATGGAAAATAAACATCCTCAGGGATATCATAGCGTATTTTCTGCTTGCTCTTCAGATTGTTTTTGAGCACCTTGAAAGCCATCTTTATTTAGGACAGGGCTTTATTTTAATAGTGCTTATATTACTTTACAGAAAATCGTTAGTAAGCATCCTTAAAACTGCGAAAAAAATAGTTTTAAAACTCAAAGGCAAAAAATCTGATTCAGAATCCTGAATTATAAGTTGTTTTTATACTGCTTATTGGTTATGAATCGACTATCGCTTTATATGAAAAGCTTCCTTTAAAAGGTGGATACTATGCCAGACATTTTTGGTAGATTAAAAAAAGGATTATATAATTGTTTGCCTCTGTTTTCCTTTTTTTTCCCAAAAAAAAAGAATTTATGGGTTTTTGGAGCGTGGCAGGGCAAACAGTATTCTGATAATTCCAAGTATATGTTCGAGTATGTCGTAAAATATCATCCAGAAATCAACGCTGTTTGGATTACGAGAGATAACAGTATTTTCGAAAATATCACTCGCCAGGGAATGAAGTGCGCAAAGAGGATTTCAATTAAAGGCATTCTTTATGTTTTAAGAGCGAAAATCGCATTTGAGACCGAAGGAAATCAGGATATTTCTCCTTTTTTAAATAATAGCAGAACTGTCACAGTTCAACTGTGGCATGGTATGGGATTTAAATCAATGAACTGGCATGGCGGAGCGTCGCATAACAGAAGTCGATATTTAAAATTTCACTGGATTGCTACTTCAGATCTTTATATAAATACTTTCACGAAGTTGATGCAAATCCCCTCTGAGTTGTTTTTTATGACCGGATATCCCAGAAACGATTCCTTTGTTCTTAAGCCAAAAAACAACAATATGGAAGCTCTTCGGATAGCGCATCCTCATAAAAAATTCATTATATATATGCCAACACACAGGAATTTTGGGAAAGACGGAAACAATATAATAAACATCGATGCATTCAGAAAAATTGATTCAGAATTGAATAACCATAATATCATTATGGTTTATAAACCGCACTTTCATGAGCTGAAGAATTTTCTTCAGTATGAATACGAGTTTACAAATATTATTTTAGCTAAAGATAAATCAGTATGGGATGATGTGTACGGGTATCTGCATTATTTTGATTTGCTTATTTCAGATTATTCCAGCGTAACAACCGATTTTATGTGTAGTGGTAAGCCTGTGGTGTATTTTCCATACGATATTAAAGAATATGAAACCGATGATGCCGGCTTGAACGATTATTTCTATGATATACCTGGCGGACCTCTGTGCTACACCTGGGACGAAGTCCTTGAAGAGACAAAATCTCTGTTGGAAAATGATACGTGGAAAGAAGAACGAGAACGCTGCAGAGAGATTTATCATCAGTTTAATGACGGAAATAACTGTGAACGGGTATATCAGGCAGTGATGAAGATTATTAGAGCAAAGGAGAGTTAAAAATGATTTTTGGCGGACTTCTAGCAGGCGGAACAGGTTCAAGAATGGAAACTGCTTCTATGCCAAAACAGTTCCTCAGAGTTGACGGAGTTCCGATTTTTATAAGATCCCTTCGAACTTTTCTGTCGATTGATGAAATTGATGCTGTTGTTGTTTCAACCAATATTGAATGGAAAGATTACTATGTTGAACTGATTCGCGAGTTTGATCTGAATGAAGAACGAATTGTTTTTACTCCGGGCGGAAACAGCCGCTTCACGTCATTGGTCAATGTTTGTAAAAAGGCCATGGAATGTGCTGATAAACCAGACTCTTTGATTATAACCCATGACTGCGCAAGGATTTTTGTAAACAAGCGCATTTTGCTTGATAACATTGCTATGGTGCAGAATTATGATATGGTGACAACGTCGATTCCCACGATTGATACTATGCTCCAGAGTGATGACGGACATCTTTGTTCCTGCGTTCCGAATCGCTCCAAGCTCTGGTGCGACCAAGGACCGCAGACATTTTTTCTTGACAGATTTTTACACTATGTCTCAATGATACCGGAAGAAGACATTCCTAATTATATCGAGGCGTGTAAAGTCTATTTATCTCATAACAGAACAATCGGAATCGTTAAAGGCGAGCGTTTCAATTTTAAGATTACAAACGATATTGACCTGCAATATGCCGAGTTCCTGATAAAGCAGGGGGTAGTTCAATGAAAATTCTGTGCGTCGGTGACGCTTATGTCACTTCGGAAATGATGAAAAATGGTATTACGCCGTTTATATCAAAGCAAGACACGCTTAAAGTTTTGTTCTTCGGCGAAGACAATCGTATCGATATGCGCGATACCGTAAAAGCTATTGAATCCATGAGACGAGACGAAATACCTCTCCCAGACGGACTTGAAAATGAAATCGTGGATGCTGATGTATTAATTGTTCATCTTTGTCCTGTAACAAAAACGCTTCTGAAAAAAGCAAAAAAACTTAAAGCAGTATTATCCTGCCGCGGCGGTGTTGAAAACATAGATGTGAGTGAGGCGACTGAAATGGGCATAATTGTTGCGTCAAATCCCGCTCATAACGCAAACGCAGTCGCCGAATTCACAATCGGATTGATTCTTTGCGAAACAAGAAATATCGCCAGGGCAGACAGCTCATTGAAGAAAGGTGTATGGCGCGAGAATTATCCAAATACGCAATCCTCGATCAGAGAACTTTGCGATATGACCGTCGGCATTATTGGTTTCGGCTCCGTCGGCCGTCTTGTTGCGGAGCTACTGGATGTTTTTAACTGCAATATCATAGTACACGACCCGTATCTCAAAGAAAGTGCGTATGATTTTATAAAATTTAAGCTGGTCGACAAAGAAACGCTGCTCAGAACTTCCGATATAATTACACTTCATGCACGCGCAGGCGTACCGATAATTGGGAAACAAGAATTTGATATCATAAAGCAAAACGCGTATCTGATCAATACGGCTCGCTCCGTTCTCGTCGATCCTGACGCGTTAAAATCAGCTTTGGATTCCGGTAAACTCATGGGAGCGGCGATCGATGTCTTTGAATCTGAGCCTATTATACCTGATTTTTACAGAAAATATGATAATATTACAATTACTAATCATCGCGGGGGTGATACCATTAATTCATATAAAGACGCCCCTGCATTTGCTATCCAAAATTATTATAGATATCTGAACAATGAACATATGAGATTTTGGGTCAATAGAAACGAGTTAAAAATGTAATATCCGAATATGTTTTGAATTATAATGTGAGGAATATTAGGTGGGGAAAAAAGTTGCGCTTATTGGCCTTTATTATTTTAATAATATGGGAGATCCGTTGTATATAGAAACAACGATGCTTTTACTGAATAAACTCAGCAATGCGGAAATAAAAATTATAGATATTTATGGCAAAACCAAGTGGGATTTTTCATTGAAAAAATCAAAAGAGCACGGAAATATTCGAACCTTAAAATCATTTTTGTATCGCTGTATCAGATTTATGATTTCTTTGCTCAGGAGACTGTTTAAGAATCACTTTTTGGTTCGTCAGTATTATTCACAGATTCGAGATGATGTGGATGTTGTCATTGTCCCAGGAGGAGGGTATGTTTCGCTCTGCGCAACATATCCTTTTCATCATCGATTCGCAGCAATAGAAAAAGCGTGCGAAAAAGCGCATGCCGTATTATGTATGAATGCAGTAGGTATGAGCAAAGATGTGGGTGAAATACTTCATTTTGAAGATGAATGGAAAAAAATTCTTAGAAATAAGACATTACTCTACCTAAGTTGTCGCGATGGAAAGGATATTTTTGAATCTCTTTCAGGTCGTGAAGTCGATCAAGTGGGATGCACAGCATCTTTAGCTGGAGATTTGTACGGCATCTCAAAAGATGAAAATAGCGATATTATCGGAATCGGTGTTATTAGAGGAAACGCTTTCTCAATGTATGGCTATGATTTCTCCGAAAGCCAATTGATAGAGTTTTATGCTCGGCTGTTTCGCGCTGTTCAGAAAAAAACGCCATATAAACCAGTTCTTTTTACAAACGGTTTGGATTCGGATATTGAAATAGCCTATAAAGTAGAGAAAAAACTTCATGCTCAGGGATTACTCGTGGAAATGCCAAGGTCACCTAAGGATCTTGTGTACACAATATCAAAATTCAAAGCGGTCGTTTGTGCGAGAATGCACGCAGCGATTGTCGCTTTTTCAATGAATATACCTACAGTATTGATTTGTTGGGGAATAAAAGGGAAAGACTTTATGAAAATGGCCGGCGCTTCTGATTTCGCCGTGGATCCCAGTGAACTGACAGCTGACTATGTGTATGAATTGCTGCAAAAGGCAATAGGTAGCGGAACATGGCCGAATGATTGTCGCCATAAGATTCAACAATCTGCTGTCTCCTCTGTTTTAAAAATGATGGAAATTTCAGGCATTGAGAAAAAGGATATTGTGGACTTTTAGTTGTTTCTGAGAGATAGAGAAATCAGAAATAACTAAAATGAATTATTTTTCTTAAATTAAACTGGATATAATAAAAAAGGCCTTTTATGCAGTCGTTATTATTGCAGTATTCTTGGCAAACTCTCCACAACTTTTAGCCGTGACAAGTATAATTAATGTCGTTTTTGAGTCGGTTGTTAACACTTCTGTGAACAGAAAGATTTTCGGTTATAAACTTAAGGATCAAGTTTGGGATATATGTGAGAATATAATTCCGTCCTTAATAATGTGTATAATTGTACTGATGATGAATTATATAAACATCAACATTTATGTATTATTTGGACTGCAGATAATCGTTGGTTTCTTTACATATTTAACAATAAGCTTTATCATGAAAAACCACAGTTTCATTTACATCGTGAAGTTTATAAAAGATAAAATAAAAAAGCGGGTATGATATTTTAATAGGCGAAGAGCAGAAAATTTGCATAGTGCAATTCATATATTAGATATAATGAAGTAATAGTGTATTTTTTCAATTTGTTTATTGATTCATACATTGCCATGAGTACAATAGAGCTATAAATCGGGCAATCACACTTTTCTTTTGAGGAGAATATGAAGAAAGAAGCAGCAGTAGCAATTATTGTGTTGTCAGTTATACTGTTGTGCGGACTTGCGCTGTTTTCGTGTTTTTTTATCGTTAACTCATTAAAAACGAGCCGCAAAGGCGCATTGTTTGGTAGTAGTTTTGACAACCAACACAAATCGGCAAATTCAGCTTTACCTGAAGAATTGGCAAAAGAGCCTGCCTCTGAGAAATTCCAACCTGCGAACCCAACAAGAGAGACAGAGGAAGAGGCAAAAGCTAAGGCTGAGGCTGAAGCTCAGGCAAGGGCTAAAGAGGAAGCGCGCAGAAAAGCAGAGGAAGAGGCAAAAGCTAAGGCTGAGGCTGAAGCTCAGGCAAGGGCTGAAGAAGAGGCGCGCAGAAAAGCAGAAGAAGAGGCAAAAGCTAAGGCTGAGGCTGAAGCTCAGGCAAGGGCTGAAGAGGAAGCGCGCAGAAAAGAAAAGGAAGAAGCAAAAGCTAAGGCTGAGGCTGAAGCTCAGGCAAGGGCTAAAGAGGAAGCGCGCAGAAAAGCAGAGGAAGAGGCAAAAGCTAAGGCTGAGGCTGAA
>JAEEGF011892383.1_pt1 | contig 26959 bp, 21 predicted proteins | sample 9134171 | NCBI WGS metagenome assembly JAEEGF01 (sample SAMN16246542, study PRJNA631951) | gut metagenome | biome: gut microbiome; feature: rumen; material: AP-attached | host: Bos | place: Iran: Karaj | collected 2018-10 | reverse complement strand
GACACGTCGGTAGCACTTGGCTGTGCAGATGACGGATTTAATGTAGTCCCTAGGAGAGTCGAACTCCTCTTTAGAGAATGAAAATCTCTCGTCCTAACCGATAGACGAAGGGACCATCGCCAATGCACAATTCACAATGCATAATGCATAATTGCGCAAAAAGCGGGTGCAAAGGTACTGCTATTTTTTGAATCCACCAAATTTTCTTCTAAAAAAATGTCTTTTTGCTTAAATTATTATGCATTGTGCATTATGAATTGTGCATTATTTATTATCTTTGCACCTTGTATGCTGACGAAGACTCAGGCCATAGTCCTTCATTCCCTCAAGTACGGCGAGACAAGAATGATAGTGGACATGTTCACCAAAGCGCACGGACGACTGTCGTTTATGGTGAACATCCCCAAGTCGTCGAAGGCCCGTGTGAAGAAGCAGCTCTTCCAGCCGCTCACCCTCCTTGAGGCGGAAGTCGACTTCCGCCCCAAGGCCCAGCTGCAGAAGCTGCACGACGTTCGACTCGCCTCGCCCTTTACCACCATTCCATTTCATCCCCACAAGCTCGCTATCTCGCTCTTCGTCGCCGAGTTCCTCTACTACGCCCTGCGCTCCGAACAGCGCAACGAGCCCCTCTTCGACTACATCGCCAGCAGCATCCAGTGGCTCGACAGCCAGACGGACCGCTTCGCCAACTTCCACCTCGTCTTCCTCATGCGCCTCAGCCGTTTTCTCGGCTTCTACCCCAACCTCGACGACTACCAGACGGGCGACTACTTCGACCTCCGCGAGAGCGTCTTCTGCGACACGCCCCCACTCCATCGCGACGTGCTCCTACCCACCGAGGCTGACAAGCTCCAACTGATGATGCGAATGGACTATCCCACTATGCACCTCTTCCGCCTCTCCCACCTCGAGCGCGACCGTCTCCTTGAAGTCGCCGTCATCTACTACCGTCTCCACCTCCCCAACTTTCCCGATCTCAAGTCTCTCGCAGTCCTTCAGCAATTGTTCTGACACTTATACACCCCCCGTATCAATAATCCCAAAAAAATTTGTTTGGTTGGAGGAATTTGCTTACCTTTGCAACTGGACAATATTTCAGGCCTTGGAATATTTATCCCAAGGCTTGGTATATATATTCCAAGGCCTGAAACATAGACCACTCAATATAGGAGTAAATAATAGCACTAAGCACAAGAAAAAAAGATAGCGATTATGGCAATATTTGTCAGCGACCCCACCTCTGGAATCAAGACCAGTGGCAGCGGCCCCCTGAAATTTCAAAAGTCTGACATCTGCCCCTATCAAGAGAGAATTTATAGTCGATCGCGCTCGCTCTGGCCAGCGTGGCTTCCCTTGTAGCGACTCTTGGCAGCGTTGAACTTCCAAGAGAGGTCAAGGCCCACACGGCGCTGATCGCGATAGACATCAACCTCACAACGGTAGCCGATTCCGTTGTATTGTATGGTTTTACTGTTACTTGTGTGCAGAATGTCATTTGCCACTAAGGCTACACTCAGACTCTTGTCTTTCAGGAACTGCTTGCTGAGGCGGAAATCCAGACTACCTGTAGCACTATTTTGGTTATACCCCTGATCTGCAGCTGGCGAGATATTTGCCTGTATGTTGAATAGCCAAGAATGGGGCAGCGTTAAGGTGTTGTCAAGATTGAACTCTATTTGGACCCCCTTAAAATTCTGAGTTATTCCCATTGGTTCCAGTTCCCAGTCGCTGAAGTCGAATGCGGCGGTATAGTTTATCTGCCATATCCAAATCTTTGGCGACACATTCAAAACAAGGGCAATGGTCTGGATGGAGGGTATCATCCTGAAGTCCATCAACTCCACGCCTGGATGTTCGATTTCATCGTAGATGGTGTGGAAGTCAGTATAAACATTTCGGGTATAATCATATTTTAACATTGCATACAACCATTTCCATCGAGATTCCCATGAGATGATATCGTGGGTCTGAGGCTGGAGGAAAGGATTGCCTGTGCGGTATTCGTATTTACCAGCATAATCGACAGAAGAGGTAAGCAAGCTATAGGAAGGGTTCAGACGATGACTATTGTATGACAGTGTATGGTTCCAGTTCCCTGATACGCAGCTGGCGGAGATTCGAGGAATGAGGACATGATAATTGCGACTCACCTCGTCAATATATTGACCATTCTGCTCATAGCTATTGTGCTCGTTCTGCCATCGCAGACTGGCGTTGAGCGTAAATTCCTTGATGTTCAGGCCATAGTTGGCGTAGAGCGACCATGTGGTTGTCTTTTGATGGATCTGGTTATCAGCAGAGAATCCGTTCTGCGTGAAGTCGCTGGTGCGATCTACGTTCGACACCTCCTCACCAAAGGTCAGACTTCCCTTAGGCACGGGAGCCGTGACGGTCAGCTTCTCCGCCAGAAGTCTGTTCTTGTTATGGGTGGTGCTGCTTGCACTAAGTTGCCCATTGTCGTAACCACTCATCTCGTCCAAGTTTTGATTCCGATAAAAGTCTCCACTGAAGTCAAACTTCCATTTGCCAATCTCTCCAACATAATAAGCATTTATGCTATGCGACAACTTGGGTTTCCCATTTGTGACGCCAGAGGTGTGGACATTATCTGTCAGTAGCCCTTCCTGCCAAACCTTCTCATCCTGCTCATTATTGGAACGACTGCCCTTGATAAGGCTGTTGAGAGTGTATGTTACACCAACGGAATGATGCTCATTAATCTCCCAGTTCCATCCGAAGTCGGTATAATAATAGATGAAACGATTATGCCAATTCATGTTATTCTCATAATTCCATGTGCTGGAGCCTATCAATTCGCTTTTGCTAGGATAGGTCATCAGCGAGTTGCTTTCCGTTATGTTGCCTTTGGCAAAGAAGTCCATACCGTTGCGGGTGCGGTAGTTCAGGGCTGCGTTCAGTCTGCCGTACCATTGTTCGCCCTGACGGTAGGTGCCAGCGAAGTTGCCGCTCCAGCCCTCACCGGCCTTGCGGACTGTCTTCAATCGGATGACTGACCTGATTTCAGCACCATATTCGGCCCCAGGATTGGTGATAATCTCCGCTGAGAGAATCTCATCTGCACGAAGGCGATCTAATTCCGATTCATCGCGTACCTTCTTATTGTTGATGTATATCTCGGGCTTGCCCCGACCTGCCACACTACCGTCGCTCATCATCAAAGGCAAATGGGTAAGCATGTCGCTGACGGAGCCGAACTGCTCCAGAACCGTACCTTGAACATTAGCCACGAGTCCCTTGTCCGTCGCATATACTAATTTCTTGCTTCCTTTAACGGTGATACCTTCCAGGGCGTATTTATCGGGCAGCATCCGTATTATACCGATATCTCTGATGTCATAAGTGGCCTCAATGGTCTTATAGCCGATGCAGCTGATGCGGACCATCACCTTAGGTATTGCACAGGGGATGACGAAGTCGCCAGCCTCATTGCTCACGCCGCCCGTGATGAATACGGAATCAGCAAGAGAGAGAAGCGTGATGCTGGCATAAGAGATGGGCTGGCCACTTTCGTCGATAATATGTCCTGAGAGTTTTGAGTCGGCCTTCTGCATACACTCGATATAGATGTCCTGATTGTCGAAGGTTAGGTGCATGGGATAGAAGCCGCACACCTGACGGACGGCATCGCGGACTGAGGCGTTCTTCAACTGGGTGGTGACGGTAAAGTCCTCCAACTCGTTGAAAAGAAAGTTGAGCTTATAGCTATCCTGGGCATTGTCTATCCAAATAAGCGCCTCGCTGAGTGATACGTTCTGGAAGTCGTGCGTCAGTCTTTGTGCCCTTGCGCTCATGGCGATAAGGCACAATAAGAGGATACTGAGTCTTTTCATGGTGCTGCTACTCGATAATGATGGTTTCTTCGTTGAGGGTCAAGTGAACTTTCTCGAAGTGGTTAATCTTGTCGATGATTTCTTGCAAGGTGTCGTCGGCCTCCCATTGCAGGTAGAAGCGGAGGGTGCGGGTGGCCTCGTTCTTGTATTCCACTTTCACGCCATAGCCGTCGGCGATATACTGCATGATCTGTTGCAGTTCCACATTATTAAATATAACGGGTGTCTGCTTCGTGGGGGCTGCCTCGATGCCATAGGTTTTCTTCACCTTCTTCACGTCAGGCTTACGTTCGGTAATGGCTACCTTCGGCTTCGAGTCCATCATGATAAGGTGACTGATAGCTGCATACGAGATGCCAGAAAGCATCAGTACGCCGATGATTGAGGCTGCTATCTGCATCCATCCCCATGAGCGGCGCTTAGGGCCGAAGTGCTTGGCTTCGAACTTCTTCCATTCCTCGTCGACGATCTCAGAGGTATCTGTCTCCTCAGTATACATCTGCCTAAGGAGCTGTTCCAGTTTGTCATTTGATTCCATAACCTAACGATTTAAAATAGTCCTTTAATTCTTTCAGCGACTGCGACAGATGATGAAAGACAGTAACTTCACTCACCTTCAACTCATCGGCTATCTCCCGATACTTCATTCCTTGCTGGTAGCGAAGGAGCAGAATCCTTTGTGCCATTTCAGGCATGTGCTCGTCGATGTAGCGATGAAGCGTGTCCAGCTGCTCTTGCTCCGTATTGTCATCTTCCCCTGTCCGCAGATCTACAATTGCTGCCTGTTCTCTCTGCTTGTGCACCAGCAGATTGAGGCAGCGGTTGCGGACACTCATCAGCAGATAGCTCTGAAGCGTATCAGAATGCAGGTCGGCATGGCTATTCAGCAGTTGGGTGAACACGTCACTCACCACGTCCTTGCTTTCCTGATCATCTCCCAGCATCTTGCGAGCCTGTCGGAACATTCCGCCGTAATACTGTCTGAAGATTCTTTCGAACTCCCGTTTGTCTGTCATCTATTGCTTGTCACTTTTTACCTATAATACAATCAGGTATATGGTTTTCCTAAGCAAAGTTAGTGTTTTTTTCCCAAATACATGTATTTCTTCTCCTTAAAAGGACATTTTAACAATTGATCATGGGGACGGAGAAAGTTATCAATTCTCATTTTTCTCGCATAAATATTTGGTGGAATGGGAAATAGTGCGTACTTTTGCAGAGATATTAATCACATAAAGAAAACCAATTATATTATACACAATATGAGTACAAAACTGAAATCCTTATTGCAGCAGTTGTTGCTTAGTCCGCGGAGATTCCCTGTAGAGTTGGCTCTGGGTATTGCATTCTTTATCATTTCCGTTTGGGATATTGAGACCAGTGAATGGAGTGAGACTACTACACGGTATGAGAGTGCTGTGAATGGTGATATTCTATATTTCTTCGTTCCCTTGATGGCGCTGACTTTCTGGCTCCATCGCGTTAATCGTTGGGCATACCTCGCCTCGTTCTTCATATTCTTGCCTCTGATGATGCTCAACCTACAGCCATTCCTGTGGACTTACGGGTTCACGTTCACATACGTCTTGGCTGCCATTCTGCTCATTATCGGCAATAGACGATTAGACAATCGCTCATTTGCGGCTCATGCGTTACATGTGGCTACTCAGATATTCTTCGGTTTACTCATATCAGGTCTCCTATATATGGCGATGTTGGCTATCTGTGCATCATTCTTCTATATTTTCGGCATCGACGAACCTAAGAATTTCTACGTGCATATCGCCCATTTCATCTTCTTGGTGCTTGCTCCGCAAATATGCTGTACGCTGGTTCGACAGAACGAGGACAATGTCGAGGAACCCTTCAAGATACTTCGAATCATCCTCAATTTCATCCTTTCGCCTGCTGTCATCATCTATACCGTCATCCTATATACCTATTTTATAAAGATAGCATTCGAGTGGGATCTGCCCAAGGGTGGCGTAGCTTGGATGGTGATGGGATTCATCACGGTGGCATTGATAGGTCGTGTGGCCCAGTCGATACTCAACCAACGATATTATGACTGGTTCTACAACCGATTCACATTTATTGCCATTCCACCACTCATCATGTACTGGATTGGTTCCATCTACCGCATCCGTCTCTACAGCTTCACCGAGAGTCGCTTCTATCTGATGGTGGCAGGTGTGCTGATGACGCTCTTCGTGCTGATGCTATTCCACGAGCGTACCCGTCGCTACCAGCTTATGGCGCTCATCTTTGGTGCTGCCATCATTCTCTTCACCTACATTCCTGGCATATCCGCCAAGAGCATAGGCCTACACTGTCAGAAGCAGCGACTCACAGAGCTTATTAGCGAACTGAAATTGACAGATACCAAGACTGGCAAGCTGAACGATGATCTCGACACCTGGAGTATCAAGCAAGATAGTATGCTGTGCGAGCGATACAAGGATGTATGCAGTGTCATCAGGTATGTACGCGACGAAATCGGCGACAAGGAGTTTGAGGTAAAATACGGCAAATGGTCGCATTCGGAGTATAACTTCTACTATGTCAAAGCTAAGGATTCCGATGATGGTAATTACGTCGATACTTATAATAGAAGAAAGCCCGTAGAGTTGGGCGAATACACGATTATGCTACCTCAAAAAGCGTACGAATATAACTATAATGACACGACAGTCACTATCAGACAGGGTGAGAAAACAGTTCTCGAATATCCGATTAGAGAGGTTGTCCGCCAGGACACATCGCTCCTGCATTATCCTGAAAGACTTCTCACCTACCGCAATGACTCACTGATGCTGGTACTCGAAGGTGTCTGCATTAAAGATACCGTCGTTACAGATGTCAGGTACTATGGTCTCCAGTTATTCAGGAAGAAGTAATAGTCAAATCTAAAACAGAATAATAAATATGTGGCGCATAATTACATTAATTATCATCCTTACGAACTATTATAGTGTAGCGAGTGCTCAAAATGATTGGTATGAGAAATATCTATCGTGTGTTAATGACAGCGACGTACATGCGTGGAAGGCGATAATTGAACAATGGGAACAGGCTGAGCCAGAATCACCAGATGTGTATGCTGCATGGTATAACTATTATATAAAGTTGGCTATGACCGATGTCGTAGCCCTCACCACAACAGCCCCAGAAGATAACCAAGAAGCGCTTCAATTAATGGATAGTACGGGAGTTGTGGCAGGATACATGTATGGCATTGAGTCATATAATGATTCTATCTTACAGATAGGTTACCAGAAATTGGATACTGCCATCAGGCTCTTCCCTGACAGGTTGGACTTACCTTTTGGCAAAGTGGCAATGTTATTCAGACAACTACTATATTCTGAGGTCATGCAGGAATTGCGTCAAATTTTAGACCGTTCGGAGAAAAACGGAAACAGATGGCTTTGGACTTTAAATCAACCATTAGATGATGGTGAATACATTTTAAAGGATAGTATGCAGGACTACTTCGCACAGTTGTTTGATGCAGGACAAAGCGATTATGCGTCGCAATTAGTTGAATGGATGTTGCGATTATATCCTACTGACATTATCTTTCGTTCTGACAAAGCGTCCTTACTTGCCATCGCTAAGCGTTATTCAGAAGCATTGCCTATCTACCTATCTATATATGAGGACAATCCTGATGATATAATTGTAGCATCAAACATTGCTCATATTTATTACACTTTAGGCGACAAAGAGGCAACATTGAAATATTATAGCAAACTTGTGCAATGTGGTGACAGCGAGATTGAGGACATTGCCAAACAGCGGATTAAGGAAATAAAACAAAAAACAGACTGAAGGACAAGAAGACCTCTATTGGTGGCAAAGATACGCCAAATTGTTTATGGAACGAAACGCTTGATGAGGATGTGGGGGCTGCAGCGGAGGAAGACGCCGAAGCAGAAATTGTTTGTGAGAGACTCGTGGGAAGGAGCGCAGAGGTAGGTGTCGAGTTTTGCGCCGAGGACGTAGCCTGGAGCGAAAGTGTGGCTCCACTCGGCACCGATGTGGGAGGTGAAGACACTGGAGAGGTCGTGACCCGTCTCGGTAGAGAAGGTGGAGAAGAATGGCGAGCCGTAGAAGGGGCAGAAGTTATGCGCCCAAACGGTAGTGGCGAAAAGGCGCACCTGACGGAGGAAGTTACCACTCAAGGTAAGCCCGCCACCCAGGCCTTTGTCGAAAGGCCATAAATGTCCCACCTGCTGCCAACTATAGAGCACCAGGGCTTCGGCTGTAAGGCCATTGAAGAACCTGCCCCCTCTGTTCCATCGCAGACCGAGGCCGAGAGCGGCATTGTCAAGCGTCTGCACGCCCGTATCGGTAGAATCAATCTCTCCACCGCGATGCTGGAAGAGAATGTCGATGGGGATATAGAAGGCAAGGGGCCTCTCCGGAGCATTGAGGGCGATGCGCTGGGAGATTCCTACGGTGAAGGCCTCCTGATGGGTATCAGCCCGGAAGATGAAACTCTGCCAATTGATCCAGGCATCAAGGCGGTAACGGGGACGGTCGACGAGGATATGGAAACCCATCTCTGGGTCCTGCGTGAGATTCACCTCGGCATTCATCAGAGGCTCAACGACGCCGTGATTGGCACCACCGTAGATATTGCCAAGAACGAAAGTGACGCTGCCCAACTGTGCCTGAGCCCGCAAGAATGGAAGAATATGCGCACCGCTCTGATACTGGTCGCCTTTCCACTGGGCGATGTCGTGATAGGCGAAACACGGGTATTTGTTGGCTCCATCATAGACGGCAGCATGAAAACCAGCCTCAAGACGTACGTTGTCGAGAGGCTGATAAGAGAGGCGCGGTTGCAGCCAGAAGCCTGGGAGAGTGTATCCCGTAGCCTGCTCGCCGTCGAACTCATTGTTCTTGAAGAACGCAAGCGCGTCGGCATCAACGGCGAGCACCCCCGTATTCTCGGAGGAGAGCCGATGGTCTAAGCCAACCAGTTTCGTAGCCAGATCCTGAGCCTCGAGGCTCAGGAAAGAGACTGAGAGGATGATGAGGACGACAAGACGGGCCACGTTAAAACTTGATAACCCCCTGAACGGGTTCTAAGGGTTCTATCGGGGGCACGTCATAGTCAGCCGCAGCATCATTGCTGGCCTGGGAGTTGATGCTGTCGAGGATCTCACGGGTACGCTTGTAGGTGGGCGTCTGCTCCACGGCTGAGATGACATCGTCGTTGTCGAGGTCCTCAGGACGGAAAAGGTAGATGTTCGGACGACGCTTGTAGCGCTTCGTAGCACCCTCGCCGCCATAGTAGCGGTTACGGCGGTCCTGACGCTCGGCGGCCTTCTCCTGCTCGGCGGCGATGCGGTTGATGTCTTCCTGGCTCTGTTTCTTCAGGTGGCTGTTCATACCGTCGATGCTCTCGATGCCGAAGCCGGTGGCGAGGATGGTGACCTTCACCTTCTTGCCCAGCTCGATGTCGGTGGCGAGACCCCACTTGATTTCGAAGTCGTTGCCGAACTTCGCCATGAAGTCGTTCACGTCGTTCATCTCCTCCATCATCAGCGACTGCTGACCGTCCTTCGAGCCGGCAAACGAGATGCTGAGCAGGATCTTCTTCGAATTGAAGATATCGTTGTCGTTGAGCAGCGGAGAGTTGAGTGCGTCTTCGATAGCCTTCTTCACACGACCTTCGCCCTCGCCGTAACCAGTAGACATAATGGCGACGCCTCCGTCCTTCAGAACGGTCTTCACATCGTTGAAGTCGAGGTTGATGAGTCCGTGTACGGTGATGATTTCCGCGATGCTCTTGGCGGCTACAGAAAGCGTATCGTCGGCCTTGCCGAAGGCGTCGAGCACAGAGAGCTCAGGATAGATCTCACGCAAGCGTTCATTATTAATGACAAGCAGGGCGTCGACATGCTTCTGCATCTCCTCCACGCCGTCGAGGGCCTGGTCGATCTTACGGTCGCCCTCAAAACGGAAGGGGATGGTGACGATACCGACGGTGAGGATGCCCAGCTCTTTCGAGACTCGGGCGATGACGGGTGCTGCACCAGTACCGGTGCCTCCACCCATACCAGCGGTGATGAACGCCATACGGGTGCCGTCGGAGAGCATAGAACGGATGTCCTCGATGCTCTCTTCAGCAGCCAGGCGGGCCTTCTCGGGCTTATTACCTGCGCCGAGACCTTCCTTACCTAACTGCAGGTGGACGGGTACAGGCGAGTCGTTGAGCGCCTGGTTGTCTGTGTTGCAGAGTACGAACGTTACATCGTGGATGCCCTCACGATACATGTGGTTGACGGCATTACCCCCTCCGCCTCCGACACCAATCACCTTGATGATACTGTGTTCCTTCTCGGGTGCTCCGAAATCCAGGATCTGAATATTATTGTCTGACATATTATTTACGATTTACGAATTTACCATTTACGATTTATTACCAAAAGGGTTACTCTTCTTCAATCATAGTCTTACCGAACTTCTTAATGCCCTTAATGGCCTTATTCCAGAAGCTGTTCTGGCGCTTCTCCTCAGCGATGCGCTGACGCTTAGCCTCTTCCTGCTCCTGCTGACGGCGCTCTTCCTCTTCCTGCTGACGGCGACGCTCCTCCTCGGCAGCCTTCTTCTCGTTCTCAGTGCGGATGACACCCTGAGGTGTCTCGCTCGCCTGACGGGGCTGACGGGAGTCAGCCACAGCAGGAGTTTCCTTCCTCGTGCTGAAGAGGTCGCCATTAGGATCGACACCCTCGCCGGCACAGTTGATGTCGCCCTTGGCCAGCAGGCCGAGTACGGTGTTCATCATGCCGTTGTGCGACTTAATGTCCTCGTTGTTGGAGAGGATGGTCTGCGTGACAAACTTCGCGACGCGGATCTTCTCGACGTGTGTATGGTTGGCGAAGGCGCGCCCGATATTTTTCATGTTCGAACCGCCACCTGTGAGGATGATACCGCCCAGCAGCTTGTCGTAGAATTCTGACGGCACCTGGAACCACACGTTCTCGATGATCTCTTCAAGACGTCCTTCAACGATCTCGATGAACCGACGGCTCTCAATCTGACGCTCGGTGTCGATAGAGTATTTCAGGTCGTTGTCGATCTCGTTGTTGTCGGTGAAGGCCGAAGCGTATTTCAGTTTCATGCGCTCGGCATCGCTTTCCTCCATCTGCAGGGTGGCAATGTCCTTGGTGATGTTGTTGCCTCCGAGGGGGATAACGGCGAGGTGGCGCAGGATATTCTTCGAATAGACTGAAACGGTGGTGGTGTCGGCACCCAGGTCGACGAGCACACAACCCGAACGCTTCTCTGTCTCGGTGAGCACGCTGTCGGCGAGTGCCAACGGAGCGAGGTACATCTCCGCCACGCGGATGCCGGCAGTCTCGAAACACTTGTTCAGGTTCCTGTAGAAAGCCTTACGCTCAAGGATGTTGAGGAAGTTGCCTTCAAGTCGGGTGGCCTGGATACCCACGGGGTCAAGCTGCAGCTGCGAGCCTACCTTATACTCTTGTACGGCTGCATCGAGGATCTCCTGATCCTGATAGGTCATATTACGATTAGCATCCATCAGCTCGATGACCATCTCTTGCGTGACGATGGTCTCGCTGGGCAGATCCTTGGTGATGATGTTACGAACACTGCGGATGGACTGTCCGCCCACACCGACGTACACCTGCGTGATTTCAGTCTTGAGTTGGTTCTCCAGCTTCTTGATGATGCTGGTAAGGCATTGGGCGGTCTTGTCGATATTGTAGACCACGCCCTTTTTAATGAAAGAGGACGAGTTCTCCTTCACAACGGCGAGTACGTTGATGCTGCCGTCAAGGTTCTTCTGTCCTGCGATACCGGTCATCTTGGATGAGCCGAGTTCGATTGCTACGATAAATTCCTTTGCTGCCACCATATATATTTACGATTTACTAATTTACGATTTATTCTTTGCTTTCTTGCAAATGATCTGATTGTCGAATTCGACGTTGATATAAGAGTATTTGTTCCAGCCGGCCTTATTCAGACCATAGAGATAGAACTTACGCATACGGTCCAGTTTCCGGGCCACGCCCATAGGTGCACCGATGAATATGATATGGTCACCCACACGCGGCACGAGCTCCATCGTCAGGTCAGGCAGGACGTTGATTTGCACAATCTGATTCTGCCAGAACTTATCCTGCATGATATAGTTGGCCACGCTGCTCAGATACGTCTGGGCATACTTACGGCTGATATGACCCGTAGCGATGATGAGGTCGTTGACGAACCGGTTCTCCGGCATCACGCTGGCGTGGGAGTCAATGTAATAGTTCTCACCGTTGTCGGCCATCACCTTGACAACCGGCACACGCTGCCGCACCCGGATGCAGACTTCTCCGCTCTGCGTCTTATAGCACTCCGCCTTCTCTACGAACGGACTCTTCTGGAGTGTCTCCTCAATCTTCCGTGCGCTGATCTCGTGCATAGGCTGTGAGAGGGGATAGACTTTCTCCTGACGCAGCATCTTACCGATCTCGTCAGCCGTCAGAAAGCCGTCCACGATGTTCTGCTCGATATCTGTCTTCACCTCCGTGCAGTGGGTAGCAGCGATATCGGGCTTATTGAACGACGTGACAGCCATCACCAGATAACCGGCGATAACAACATCGCAGAGGACAATGAGGGACTTCTTCCAGTTGATGATCATTGAAAAATTGACGATTTACTATTTGACGATTTATTTGATCTTACTCTTCAAGAGTTTGGTGATTTGGGGGACGAGGTTGTCGAGGTCGCCGGCACCGAGGATGACGAGCACCTCGAACTTGTGGGTCTTGACATAGTCGAGCACCTGGTCTTTCTGGATCATCTCTTTCTTCACGCCCTCTTTCAAGTTGTCGTAGATGAGCTGCGACGTAACGCCCTCGATAGGCAGTTCACGGGCGGGATAGATCTCCGTGAGGATGACCTCATCCAACTGACTCAGCGCCTCAGCGAAATCCTTGTAGAAGTCGCGGGTACGGGTATAGAGGTGAGGCTGGAAGATGGCCGTGATGCGCTTATCCTTATAGAGTTCCCTGATGCTCTTCGCACTCTGGTAGATTTCCTTCGGGTGATGGGCATAGTCGCTGAGGAACACCAGCCGCTCGCTCTTGATCTTAAAGTCGAAACGACGGTCCACACCACCATAGGTCTTTATGCCGTAGCGCAGCTCATCGGCCGTACAGCCATTCAACTGAGCCATCGCCATTGCGGCTATGCCGTTCTCGATATTGATGGGGATGGGCTGTCCAAGCTCCACATCCTTCACGCATTCGATGGGAGAGACGAAGTCGAAGGTGATGCCGCCATTGACGATGCGGATGTTCTCCGCATGGAAGTCACCCTCGCTGAGACTATAGTCATAGCGACGCACTCCGTTCTGCAGGTTCTCCTTCATCTCCAGGTCGCGATGGATAATCAGCGCACCACCAGGCTGGATGAGTTCCGAATAGTGGCGGAAACTCTCGAGGTAGGCCTCCTTCGTGCCGTAGATGTCGAGATGATCAGGGTCGGTGCTGGTGATAACACTCATCCAGGGGCGCAACCAGTGGAACGAACGGTCGAACTCATCAGCCTCGATGACGACAAAGTCACTGTCGGAGAGGATATAGTTCGTGCCATAGTTCTTCGAGATGCCACCGAGGAATGCGTTACAGTCGAGATGACTCTGGTGCATGATATGGGCGCACATCGTCGAGGTGGTCGTCTTGCCGTGGGTTCCTGCGACACAAAGTCCCTTGTGCGACTGCGTAAGGGTGCCGAGCACCTGTGCCCGCTTCTGGATCTCGAAGCCATTCTCCTGGAAGAAACAGAGTTCCTTGTGGCTTGTCGGGATGGCGGGGGTGTAAATGACGAGACAGGTCTTCGGCTGCTTGCAGGCAAAGGGGATCTCGTCGACGTTCTCTTCATAGTGCATCAGCACGCCTTCCTTTTCCAGATGGCGTGTCAGTTCGGAGGGGGTCTTGTCATAACCCGCTACGACGAGACCCTTCTTCAGGAAATAGCGGGCAATGGCACTCATGCCGATGCCGCCGGCACCAATGAAGTAGACTGCTTGTAACCTACCCACAGCCCCTCCCGAGGGGAGTGGAGTTTGATTACTCTTAGCATTGTTTTTTCCCATATCTATCTTATTATTCATCTTTTCATCTTTTCACCTTTAGAACTATGCGATCCCCACTCCCTTGGGGAGGGGGTTAGGGGGTAGGTTTTAATTTGATGACCTCACGGGCGATAATCTCCGCAGAGTCGGGCAGCGCGAGTTTCTTTACGTTCTCACTCAGCACCTTCAGGCGCTTTTCGTCCACCACAGTCCTGACGGCGAGGTCGAGCAGGATGTCCGGAGCCTCAGCGTCCTTCACATAGAGGGCGGCTTCCTTGTTAGCGAGGGCGAGCGCATTCTTCGTCTGGTGATCCTCAGCCACATTGGGACTGGGCACGAGGATGACGGGTTTGCCGATAAGGCAGAACTCGGAGATGCTGCTGGCACCCGCACGACTGATGACGAGGTCGGCAGCACGATAGGCGGTACCCATATCGGCGATGAAGTCCGTCACCTTCAGGTTCGGGATGTCCTCACCCTTCAGGCGCTCGGCGATCTCAGCGCTATAATACTTGCCCGTCTGCCAGAAGAACTGGATATCGCACGCCTTCACGAGGTTGAGGTGCTGCAGCACACTCTCGTTGATGGTACGCGCTCCCAAGCTTCCGCCCACCAACAGGATCATCTTCTTCTTGGGATCGAAGCCGAGCTGACGGGCAGCCTCTTCACGGGAGAGCTTCGTGTCGAGCAGGTCCTGGCGTACGGGATTACCCGTCAGGATAATCTTGTCTGCCGGGAAGAAGCGTTCCATACCTTCGTACGCCACACATATCTTCGAAGCCTTAGCGGCGAGCTGCTTGTTGGCGAGCCCGGCATAGCTGTTCTGCTCCTGGATGAGTGTGGGTATGCCCAAGCTGTTCGCAGCACCGAGGGCAGCACTGCTGGCATAGCCTCCGACGCCCACCGCCACGTCTGGCTTGAACTCGCGCAGGATCTTCTTAGCGAGCCATTTGCTCTTCAGATAGTCGATGGCGACACCGATGTTCGCCGGTTTCCACAACGGACGGAAGAATCCGCGGATGGGCAGGCCTTCGATCTCATAGCCTGCTGCCGGCACACGCTGCATCTCCATACGGCCCTTGGCACCGATGAACAGGATGGAAGCATCAGGACACAAGTCCATGATGGCATTGGCAATGGATACAGCGGGGAAAATATGGCCGCCGGTACCGCCTCCACTGATAATGACTCTTAATGCTTTGCCCATACTCCTTACTCCTTTTTTCCTTACTCTTTTTTTTAATTTGCGTGCAAAATTACAAATTATATTTCGTTTAACGACATTTTATCACCCTTTTTTTTCGCAGAACGGCTAACACTTAATATAGCTCCAATATAGGCACAGTTGATGATGGTCGAAGTGCCGCCTCTGGAGATGAGCGGCAACGGCTGTCCCGTCACCGGAGCGATGCCCACAGCCACCAGCATATTGAATGATGCCTGAATCACCAGCATCAGTGCCAGCCCGAGTACGAGGAAGGCGGGGAAATTGTTTTCGCAGCGGCTGGCGATACGGGCTGCACGGAAGAGCAGCACGATATACAACAGCACGACGAAGCCTGCACCGATAATGCCCAGTTCCTCGACGATGATGACGAAGATGAAGTCGCTGAACGCCTGTGGCAGGAAGTCGCGCTCGATAGACTGTCCGGGACCCTTGCCGATGATGTTGCTGTTCACGATGGCGATATTCGCATGTGCTATCTGGGCATCCTTGTCGAGGTCGTAGTCCTGCGGAGCCACGTATTTCGAGTTCAGTTTCTTGTCGATACGGCTCTTCCACGTGGCAAAGCGGTGCAGAAGGCCTTTCTTCGTACTCTTCTCCGTCTTACCGTTGGCGACGGTCTCCGTCTGTGTCTCAGCCGTCTCGTCGCTGCCCTCCAGACTGCTTGCCATATAGGCCAGTCCGATGAACAACACGATGACCAATGCCCCGCCAGCCATCATCTTTCCCAACTGCGCAAACGGCACACGGCCGATAAACATCATCAGGAAGATGACCACCATGATGAGTACGGCCGTAGAGAGGTTCTCCAGTCCGATAAGGCCGATGAAGGGGATCACGACAATCAGAATAAACTTGAACGCCCGTTTGTCGGCACCGTCCTCCCGCTGCATCGCGCTGAGGATCTGTGCCGTCACAAGCACCAGCGTACCCTTCGCAATCTCCGAAGGCTGGAACTGCAGACCGAAGAGACTGATCCAGCGCCCGGCATCGTTCGTCTTCTCACCGAAGCAGAGCACCCACACCAGCATAATCGCCGAGACGATGAGCAGCGCCGGCGTCACAAGTTTGAAGAAACGGCACGGGACGTTCAAGAGGAAGATCGCCGCTGCCACACCCATGATGATCTTCCACGAGTGACCGAAGATGGGTGACAGATAGTTCTGGCTCTTATACGTCAGCGAACTCGAAGCGGAAAACACCTCGACCACACTGATAAGGCACAGGAAGAGCAGTACCATCCAGATGACCTTGTCACCCTTAAACAGATTCCCTATCTTGATATTCATCGAGAGATTTACGATATGACGTTATAATGATATGACAATTTAAAGATTCCTTACCAGTTCCTTGAACTGTTCGCCGCGATCTTCCATATTCTTGAAGAGGTCGAAGGAAGCGCAGCAAGGACTGAGCAGCACGGTCTCACCGGGACTGGCCAGCTCGTAGCAGGCTGCCACACAGTCCTTCATCGAGTGGGTGTCGCGGACGGGAATGCCCAGACTGTCGAAATTGTCGTGCAGCTTCTGGTTGTCAGCACCAAGGTAGACGATTCCCGAACATTTCTCCTTCACCAGCGGCTTGATGGGATCGTAGTCGTTGCCCTTGTCCTTACCACCGACAATGAGCACCACCTTTGTCTTCATCGCCTCCAGCGCATACCAGCAGGCATCGACATTGGTGGCCTTCGAGTCGTTGATATACTGCACGCCACGCACCATGCAAACCTTCTCCAGGCGGTGTTCCACGCCGGGGAAGTCACTCAGACTCTTGCGGATCTCCTCGTTCTTGATACCGGCGACTTTAGAGGCGATACCTGCAGCGAGAGAGTTGTAGATATTATGACGGCCCGTCAGACTCAGACTCTCCTGTTCCATATTGAACGGCTCAGGCTTCTCAATCTTGTACTGACCTTCCTCGATATAGCCGATGACACCCTTCTCCTTCAGCTCCGAGAACGGATACTGGATAGCCTTGATGTCATACTTCACCAGCTCCCGTTTAATGATGGGGTCGTCGGCCCAGTAGATGAAGGCATCCTGCGGGGTCTGGTTCTGGATGATACGCATCTTCGCATCGACATAGTTCTGCATATTGAAGTCGTAACGGTCCAGATGGTCGGGCGTGATATTCAGCAGGATGGCGATATTGGCGCGGAAATCGTACATATTGTCCAACTGGAACGAACTGAGTTCGATGATATAGTACTCATGCGGGTCTTCGGCCACCTGCAACGCCAGCGAGTTACCGATATTACCTGCAAGACCGGCATCGTATCCTGCCTCCTTGAAGATATGGTAGATCAGTGAGGTGGTGGTGGTCTTACCGTTAGAACCCGTGATGCAGATCATCTTCGAATCCGTATATCTGCCGGCAAACTCAATCTCACTGATGATATGGATACCCTTCTCCTTCACCTTCACGATCATCGGTGCCGTATCGGGAATACCCGGACTCTTGATAATCTCGTCGGCATTCAGGATCTTTTCCTCCGTATGCTGTCCCTCCTCCCACTCAATATGGCGGTCGTCGAGCATCTTCTTATACTTATCAGCAATTTTCGACATATCCGATACGAACACATCGAATCCCTCTTTCTTCGCGAGGACGGCTGCTCCTGCGCCGCTCTCTCCTGCTCCTAATACGACTAACCTACCCCCAGCCCCTCCCGAAGGGAAGGGAGCTTGATTACTCTTACCTTTGGTTATAATTTCCATATTCTCTTATTTTCCATTTTATTATTTACAAATCCTTTAGAACTATCCAATCCCCATTCCCCCGGGGAGGGGGTTAGGGGGTGGGTCTCTATCTCATCTTAAGCGTTATTATCGTCAGTGCCGCCAGGATGATGGACGTGATCCAGAAGCGGATGGTGATCTTCGACTCGTGGAAAGGACGGTTAGGCCATCCCTTCAGGATATAACGGCTGGTAGCGTCAAGTTGCGAGTCGAGTTTACGGAAATTGTCGTGTATCGGTGTCGCCCGGAACACACGCACCCGCCTGCCCTTCTTCTTCTGGATCTTGAACCACTGCGTCTGGATGATCACACTCAGGCTCTCCACGAAGAAGATGCCACAGAGAATCGGCAGCAACAGCTCCTTATGGATGATGACGGCGCAGACGCCGATGATGCCGCCGATGGTCAGCGAACCCGTATCACCCATGAACACCTGGGCTGGGTAAGCATTGTACCACAGGAATCCGACCATCGCACCGATGAAGGCACATAGGAACACCACCAGCTCCTCGGAATGCGGGATGTACATGATGTCGAAATACGAGGCATAACCGATGTGCGACGACACATACGCCAGTATGCCCAGCGCCACACCGATGATGGCGGAGTTGCCCGCACACATACCGTCCATACCGTCGTTCAGGTTGGCACCGTTGGAGACCGCCGTCACCACGAGGATGGTCATCAGCACGAACAGCACCCAGCCAGCAGCCACCTTGTTCTTACCCAAGAATCCCAACACGTCGGAGTAGTTCAGGTTGTGGTTCTTCACGAAGGGAATCGTCGTCTGCAGACTCTTCACCGCTTCCTTCTTATGCTTCACCACTGTGTCAATCGTCCCTGAGTTAATCGCCTCTTTCTGTGTTATCTGTGTCACCTGTGGCTCGCTCAACGTCTCGCGCACGACGGCATCAGGACTCAGCCACAGCGTCAGACCGACGATGAATCCGATACTCACCTGTCCCACGATCTTATACTTGCCTTTCAGTCCATCCTTGTTCCTTCGGAATATCTTGATATAGTCGTCGAGGAATCCGAGGAATCCCAGCCAGAGGGTGGTGACTATCATCAGGATGATGTAGATGTTTCTGATACGACAGAGTAGCAGCACCGGTATCAGGATGCTGACAATGATGATGATGCCGCCCATCGTGGGCACACCCTTCTTCTCTACACCGAAGGGGTCGATACTCGGATCACGCTCCGTCTCGAAGATCTTCCGACGCTTCATCCACCTGATGAACCTCTCGCCGAACCACGCGGAGATCAGCAATGCCAGGATCATCGTCAGCAACGAACGGAAGGAGACATAGCTCCACATATGCGCACCCGGCATATCATACTGCTCTAAAAACCTGAAGAAATAGTAAAGCATAGTGTCGTTATTTCGTTATGACGTAAATTCGTTATCTCATTATCTCGTTATGACGTTATTTCAAGAAAATCTCTTTCACCACTTCCTTGTCGTCGAAGTGGTGCTTCACACCCTGAATCTCCTGATAGTCCTCATGACCCTTGCCTGCGATGAGGATCACATCGCCCTTCTCTGCCATCATACAGGCGGTACGGATGGCCTCACGACGGTCTACGATGCTGATGACCTTCTTCATCTGACGGGCGTCGAGACCTGCGAGCATATCGTTGATGATGTCCTGCGGCTCCTCGAAACGGGGATTGTCGGAAGTAATAATCACGCGGTCGCTCTGCTTCACCGCCTCCTGCGCCATCAGCGGACGCTTGCCCTTGTCACGGTTACCGCCTGCGCCACAGACGGTGATCACCTTACCCTTACCGTCGAGCACCTCGTGAATGGCATTGAGCACATTCTCCAGAGCATCTGGCGTATGGGCATAGTCGACGATTGCCGTATAGCCTTCGGGCGAACGCAGAGGTTCCAGACGGCCGCTCACACTCTTCAGCGTGCTGAGGATGAGCAGGATGTCTTCGGGTTTCTTGCCCAGCATCACCGCTGCACCATAGACGGCGAGCAGGTTGCTCACATTGAACTTGCCGATGAACTGCACGCCCACCTCCTTGCCGTTGATGTCAAGATACATACCCTCGAAGTGGCACTCAATAATCTTCGCCTTGAAGTCCGCCATACTACGGGTGGAATAGGTCTTCACCGTCGCCTCACAGTTCTGTACCATAAACGATCCGTTCTTGTCGTCGGCATTGATGATGGCGAAGGCGTCCTTCGTGAGACCGTCGAAGAAGGCTTTCTTCGCATCGCGGTAGTTCTCGAAGGTACCGTGATAGTCCAGATGGTCGCGCGTCAGGTTCGTGAAGATACCGCCGGCGAAGTGCAGACCTCCGATACGTTTCTGGGCGATGGCGTGACTGCTGCACTCCATGAAGGCATACTCGCAGCCAGCCTCCACCATCCGGGCCAGGAGCCTGTTCAGCTCGATGGGATCGGGCGTCGTATGGTCTGCGGCGATGGCCTCGCCTTCGATATAGTTGCAGACGGTGGAGAGCAGACCGCACTTATGTCCGAACTTCCTGAACATATTATATAATAAGGTGGCGATGGTCGTCTTGCCGTTGGTACCCGTGACTCCCACGAGCTTCAGCTTCTGAGAGGGCTCGCCATAGAACTGCGTAGCCACCTCGCCGACGCAATCCTCCGTCGATTCTACGGCGATGTAGGTGATGCCGGGCTCCCGCCTGTTGGGGAAGTATTCGCATAACACCGCCACCGCTCCCTGCTCGATGGCCTTGGGAATGAACTTGTGGCCGTCGGTCTGAGTACCGGGAATGGCCACGAACAGATGTCCTGCCTCAATACGGCGGGAATCGATGTTTACACCCGTAATCTCGATGTCTGCGTCACCGAGCACGTTGAGCATCTCTACATTCTTAAGCAGTTCCTTCAGTTTCATATCGCTTATCTTCTTTAACTTCTTTAACTCCTTTAACTTCCTTAACTTCTCAATTCATCACCAGCTCGCACACCATTCCCTGCTTGACGGCAGTTCCTGCAAAGATACTCTGCGACTTCACCTTGCCGCGACCTCTCACGCGGGCCTTCACCCCCCTACTCTCCAACTGGTACACCGCATCACGGGCACCCATACCGACTAGGTTCGGCACAATGTTGCGCGCAGTCTGCTGGACGCTGGCCTGCTCACCTTTCACGCCAAGACTGCTCATCACATAGCTGGCTGCCTCCGTGTCGCCCGTCTTCACTTCTGGTGTAAAGGTGGAGTTCTCATCACGGGCATCATCGACGCTGAGCTTCAGGTGCTGCGCCATCACGCCCTCGGAGATCTTATGGAACACCACACCACTCATACCGCCACCCGAAGCGGGCAGTCCCGACTTCTTCAGACAGACGATACACGTATAGCGGGGATCGTCGGCGGGGAAGTAGCCGGCAAACGAGAGCCAGTAACGTGTGGTGCCTGAATGATAGCTGCCATACTGGTCGGCCACCTGTGCCGTTCCCGTCTTTCCAGCCACCTTGAAGCTCTTCGAGCCCGCCTTACGGCCCAGACCCTGACTCACCACATGCTCCAGGATCGTCTGCATCGTCTTGATGGCCTGCGGCTTCGCGATGCGCTCCTTCAGCACCTCGGGTTCAAACTCGCGGATCACCTGCCCGTCCTTCACCAGCTGCTTCACGAAGCGGGGCTTCATCATCTTACCGTTGTTGGCGATGGCGTTATAGAACGACACCGTATTGATGGGCGCAATCTGCGTCTCGTAGCCGATGCTCATCCAGGGGAGCGTGGTCTTACTCCAGTATTTCGCGCGGTTGGTGGTCTTCGTGTCCGGCATACGGATATACGGCGGCTGGTAACCCACGAGGGGAATCTTCAGGTCTTCGTGGATGCCCACTCGGTAGAGCCCCTGCACATATTTGGTCGGATTACTGCCATAGAACTTATCGATCACGTAGCTCACACCGATGTTCGAACTGACCTCAAGGGCTCGCGCCACATTGATGTCCTGATAACCGCCGCGACGCCAGTTGTGGTCCTTCATCGAACGGCCGTGCATCTCCATCACACCGCTGCCGGTATGGATGACAAAGCTCGTATCCACCACCCCGTCATCAAGGGCCACGAGGAAGGAGGCGACCTTGAACACCGATCCCGGCTCACAACGGAAGCTGATGGCGCGGTTCACCATCTCGTAATACTCGCCGTCGGATCCCCTCTCCATATTCACAATGGCCTTGATGTCGCCCGTCTTCACCTCCATCAGGATGGCGACGCCCATCTCACCATTGATCTCCTTCAACTCGTCGATGACGGCGTGCTCAGCCAAGTCCTGCATCCCCACGTCGATGGTGGTCACGATATCGGCTCCGTCGATAGGATTCAGCACGGGGATGTCCATGTACTTGTTCAAGACCTTCCGGCGGTGCATCAGGCCGTTGGTACCACGCAGGATGGTGTCGAAGGAGAGTTCGAGACCATACTTCGCGCTGTCCTTCGCACCGAACATATCGCCGATGGTGCGCTGTGCCAGCGAACCGAACGGCCGGCGGCGGGCATTGTTCTCCTGCCAGTGGAAGCCGCCCCTGTATTTCGGCAGCGAAAGGAACGGCAGGGCCTTCACCTCACAGAACGTGTTGTAGTCGATGCGGCGGGGCCATATCGCCCAGTTGCGGGCACCCACGCTGCCATTGCGCTGCACCTTCTGCTTTCCTTCCATGAGATTCTGCCTGAACTCTTCTTTCGACCGTGAGGGGAATATCTCGTGGAGACCTGCGCAGAGGCTGTCGAGTTTCTCCACCCACAGCGAGTCGCGCTTCTTCACCCACGTCGTGTCGTCGGCACCGGCCTGGAAGTCAATGTATATCTTGTATTCGGGAATACTGCTGGCCATCAGCTGTCCGTCGCAGCTGAGGATGTTTCCGCGACCGGGCTTCACGCTCACACTGTCGCGCTTCAGCCTCGACGCCACCTCCGTCCAATACTGTTTCTCTGCCGTCATGATATACATGGCCTTGGCTATGACGGCAATACCTAACAGTGTCATCACTATCGCGATGGCAAAGTAGCGGGGCATCACTTTATCGTTCCTGAACTTACTCATTCTTCACTCCTAACTTTTCACTCTTCATTTATATAAATAATGTATGGCGGCTGGTCGGCGACGTGCAGCACACTGTCCTTGTTCTGTTTCAGCGCCTCGAGCACGTGACTCTCACGACACTTCTCCGTCAGCGTACTGGAACACGAGAGGGCCCTATACTTTGCGTCGAGCACCTCTTTCTCCAGTTTGTCGATGGCGATCAGATCCTGCTGGCACTGGTATCTGAAGGCCACGTAGACGATGGTGAAGACCACCATCAGCAGGAAAAGCCATATCTGGCGGCGCACCATATCGGCCGTCAGGAAGTCACCGCCGAGGATCGTACGGAGCGTCAGCGCCGGCGTCAGCTTGGGGTCTTCCTCCTTCGCCTGCTCCTTGATCTTCTGGATGGTCTTTTTCGTTTGTTCCTTAACATCCTCCAGAGCATCCTTTTCCCCTCCTGAGTAGGAGGAACCAGGGGTGGTCTGATCTGCCTTCTCTTCCACGACCGTCTCCTGAAACTCCAATTCTATATCGTCTTTCTTTCCCATATCTTTCTTTCTGTGTCAATCTGCCTTCTGTGATCATCTGTGAAATCTGTGGCTTACTTCCCACCTCTTTCTGCAATCCTCAACTTCGCGCTCCGGCTGCGGGGGTTCCTCGCCTGCTCCTCCTCGTCCGGCACAATCACCTTCCCGCCGATCTGACGGAAGGGCGACTCCGTGCGCCCGAAGAAGTCCTGTTTCACCTTTCCCTCCACGTTGCCCGCCTTCATCATGTTCTTCACCAGACGGTCTTCCAGCGAGTGGTAGGTGATCACCGAGAGCCTGCCGCCCTCGCAGATGAGGTCTCTGGCACCGTTGAGCATCTCCTTCAGGGCGTCCATCTCGTGGTTCACCTCGATGCGGAGTGCCTGGAACAGCTTCGCGGCATCCTTCTTCCATTTCCCGTCTTCAATGGCCAGTTTTCCATTGTCCATTGTCACCTGAATCAGTTCGCTGGTGGTCTCGATGCGCTTTGCGGCTCTCGCCTTCACGATGGCGGCGGCTATCCGACGGGCATTCTTCAGCTCACCGTAGATGTAGAAAATGTCCGACAGCTGCTCCTCGCCGTAGTTGTTCACGATGTCCGCTGCCGTCATCCCCGACCGCTTGTTCATCCGCATGTCCAAGGGCGCGTCGAAACGGAAGGAAAAGCCGCGTGTCTCGTCGTCGAAATGATGGCTCGACACTCCGAGGTCGGCCAACAGTCCGTCAATCTCCTCCACACCGTAGTAGCGCATCCAGTTCTTCAGATAACGGAAATTACTTCTTACAAATGTGAAGCGCTCATCGCTGACGATGTTCTGCTCTGCGTCCTCATCCTGGTCGAAGCTGTACAGATGTCCCTGTGCTCCCAGCCTGCTGAGGATCTCACGGCTGTGTCCGCCGCCGCCGAAGGTCACGTCTACGTAAACACCGCCGGGCTTGATCTCAAGCCCGTCGACGCTCTCCTTCAGGAGCACTGGTGTATGGTAACCTTCAACTATCATGCGGTAGCAAATTATTCACTTTTCACTGTTCACTTTTACCTTCATCTCCGTTCATGATCCTCTCAAACTCCTCACCGAACTCCTCGTCGCTCTTCAGCGTCTTCTGCAGATCCTGCGGCGACCAGATCTCGATGGTGTCGTCCATACCGATGAACTGCAGGTCCTGTCCGATGCCCGCCGCCCGCTGGAGCCGCTTCGAGATCAGGAACCGGCCGTTGCCGTCGAGCGTGACCACCTCCGCCTCCGACACGAACTGCCGGAACATCTGCTGGTGCGCCGGCTTCCAGGGACGCAGCTGCTCCTTCAGCATATCGAGCCGGGCATTCCACACACTTTCGGGATAAAGCACCAGACACGACTGGAACACGTCCTTCCTCAGCACAAGGTTTTCCTCGCCAGATGCAGAGAGCACCTTGCGGAAAACAGCCGGCAGGAAAGCCCTTCCCTTTGCGTCTGTCTTTGCTTCAACATTACCCAAAAAGCGCATAAACCTTATTATTAATAGATTCGGTGGCAAAGTTACACATTTTTCCCCACTTCACTCCACTTTTCCCCACTTTTTTTTGATTTTAACTTTATTTTAATGATTTCGAGGGGTTGTGTGTACAAAATACATTTAAATATTTCATTTTTTCTTCAATTTATGCACACAATTAAAAGAAATGTGCTATTTTTGCAGACTGTTAGCGAAAATAGAGAAATGGCAGACTTGACAGAAAAGACGATTGACATCGAAAAGATACTCAAATCGAAGATGGGTCCGAAGGCAAAGTTCGTGCCCGGATTCCTCGTGAGCTGGCTCAAGCGCATCGCCCATCAGGATCAGGTGAACGCCTACCTATGGGACAGTCGCGACAAGGTCGGCGTAGAATGGCTCGAAGACTGTATGCACTATCTCGACACCACGCTCGAGATCGAAGGCAAGGAGAACCTGCCCGACCCCAACGACGGCCGCCTCTACACCTTCGTCAGCAACCATCCCCTCGGCGGTGAGGACGGTGTGGCCCTCGGTGCCGTCATCGGCCGACACTACGACGGGCGCTTCCGCTATCTCGTCAACGACCTGCTCATGAACCTCCCGGGCCTCGCTCCCCTCTGCATCCCCATCAACAAGACCGGCCATCAGAGCCGCAACTTCCCCGCGATGGTCGAGACAGGCTTCCAGAGCCAGAACCACATGCTGATGTTCCCCGCCGGACTCTGCTCCCGCAAGAAGGACGGTGTCATCAGCGACATCCCCTGGACGAAGACCTTCATCTCGAAGAGCGTCCAGTACCAGCGCGACATCGTGCCCATCCACTTCGGCGGACAGAACTCCAACTTCTTCTACCGCCTGGCAAACTTCAGCGACCGCTTCCTGCCCTTCAACCTCGCCATGCTCTTCCTCGTCGACGAGATGTACAAGAACGTCCACAAGACCTTCCGCGTGGCCATCGGCAAGCCCATCCCCTGGCAGACCTTCGACAAGTCGCGCACGCCCAAGGAATGGGCCCAGTACGTCCGCGCAGAGGTCTATAAATTATAAACTGTCAACCAAAAAAAAATGGAACAAGAAATCATCGCCCCCATCGACAAAGAAGTCCTCAAACAAGAGCTGACCCCCGACAAGCAGCTCCGCATGACCAACAAGAGCCACAACGAGATCTACATCATCACGGCCCACAACGCACCGAACGTGATGAAGGAGATCGGACGTCTGCGCGAGATAGCCTTCCGCGAGGCAGGAGGCGGCACGGGCAAGGATATGGACATCGACGAATTCGACATCTGCGAGAACTGCTACAAGCAGCTCATCGTGTGGAACCCCGAGGCCGAGGAGATCATCGGCGGCTACCGCTACCTCGAAGGTACTGAGTGGGAGATGGACGAGAAGGGACAGCCCAAGCTCGCCACCAGCCACATGTTCCATTTCTCAGAGAAGTTCCTCAAGGAGTACGCCCCCTATACCATCGAGCTGGGACGCTCGTTCGTCTCGCTGCCCTATCAGAGCTCCCGCATGGGTGCCAAGAGCCTCTTCGCCCTCGACAACCTCTGGGACGGCCTGGGCGCACTCACCGTCATCATGCCCAACGTGCACTACTTCTTCGGCAAGTTCACCATGTACCCCTCCTATATCCGTCGCGGCCGCGACATGATACTCTACTTCCTCCACAAGCACTTCGCCGACAAGGAGAACCTCATCACCCCGATGAAACCGCTCCAGATCGAGGCCGACCCGAAGGAACTCGAGGCACTCTTCTGCGAGCCCGATTTCAAGGAAGACTACCGCATCCTCAACGCCGAGATCCGCAAGCTGGGCTACAACATCCCGCCGCTGGTCAACGCCTACATGAGCCTCTCGCCCACGATGAAGCTCTTCGGCACCGCCATCAACTACGGCTTCGGCGACGTCGAGGAGACCGGCATCCTCATCGCCATCGAGGAGATCTTCGAGCAGAAGCGCGTCCGCCACATCGACTCCTTCATCAAGGAGCACCCCGA
>JAEEGF010877796.1_pt1 | contig 26959 bp, 21 predicted proteins | sample 9134171 | NCBI WGS metagenome assembly JAEEGF01 (sample SAMN16246542, study PRJNA631951) | gut metagenome | biome: gut microbiome; feature: rumen; material: AP-attached | host: Bos | place: Iran: Karaj | collected 2018-10 | reverse complement strand
TGCATATGAGAAGAGATGCAAGGAAAAGGGCTTTACAGCTAACTTTGACTACAGTTATCAGTGGGCATACATGGACAAGTTCAAGGAAGCCGGAATCACAGGCCTTCTTGGAACAGGCTTTGATCCCGGTGTAACAAGTGTATTTACAGCTTATGCTAAAAAGCACTATTTCGATGAGATCCACAAAATTGATATCCTGGACTGCAACGGCGGCGATCATGGCTATGCTTTTGCTACAAACTTCAATCCTGAGATCAATCTTCGTGAAGTAAGCGCAAACGGAAGCTACTGGGAGGATGGCCACTGGGTTGAGACAAAGCCAATGGAGATCAAGAGAGTATACGACTTCCCACAGGTTGGACAAAAAGACATGTACCTTCTTCACCACGAAGAGATAGAGGCTCTTGGAAAGAACTTCCCTGAGGTTAAGAGAATTCGTTTCTTTATGACATTTGGACAGAGCTATCTTGACCATATGCGTTGCCTTGAGGATGTTGGAATGCTTTCAACAAGTCCTATCAATTTCGAAGGCAAAGAGATTGTGCCTATCCAGTTCCTGAAAGCTCTTTTACCTGATCCTGCAAGCCTTGGACCAAGAACAGTCGGAAAGACTAACATTGGATGCATATTCCGCGGAATTAAGGATGGAAAAGAGAGAACAATTTATATCTACAACGTATGTGACCATCAGGAGTGCTATAAGGAACTTGGCAGCCAGGCAATCAGCTACACAACAGGTGTTCCTGCTATGATCGGAACTGCACTTGTTCTTAGTGGCCAGTGGAAGAAGCCAGGTGTATATACAACTGATGAGTTTGATCCTGATCCATACATGGATATGCTGGGTGAATATGGCCTTCCATGGGTTGTTGATGAGAATCCACAGCTTGTTGACTGATATGGGATTGATATTTATAGCTGTATTGATGAGGGGAAATTATGAATCTATCTGAAATACGTACGCCGGCGTATGTTATTGATGAAAAGAAATTACGCGAGAATCTTGAAATTCTTGACAGAGTACAAAAAGAGTCAGGAGCTAAAATACTCCTGGCTCAAAAGGCGTACTCTATCTATCAGACATATCCATTGATATCAAAATATTTAACTGGTGCGACAGCTTCGGGGCTTTTCGAGGCGAGGCTTGCTCACGAAGAGATGCAGGGCGAGAATCATGTTTTTGAACCTGCTTTTGGTGATGAAGAGATGGTTGAACTATGTGATATTTGTGATCACATTGTTTTTAATTCTCTTAATCAGCTTGAACATCACAGACCTGTGTGGGAGAAAAAAGCTGCCGAAGGAAGGCTCTCTGTCGGTCTTAGGATAAACCCTGAGTTCAGCACTCAGGATGGGCATGAGATCTATGATCCCTGTGCAAAAGGATCAAGGCTTGGAATAAGGCTAAAGGATATGCCTGAAAGACTACCTTCAGGTGTTGAGGGCCTTCATTTCCATACACTTTGCGAGCAGGGATTTGAGCCTTTAGAGACCACATTTTTAAAAGTTGAAGAAGAGTTTAAGAGATTCTTTCCAAGTCCTGTACAGGAAAATCTTGAAAGAGTTGATGAGGATACACGTGGCAAGATCAAATGGATCAATTTTGGTGGTGGACATCATATAACAAGGGAAGATTACGATGTTGATGGTCTTATCAGACTTGTAAAAAGAATCAGGCAGACCTATGGAATAGAGGTTTATCTTGAGCCGGGAGAGGCAATCGCGCTTGATGCAGGATACCTTGTGACTACTGTCATGGATATTGTAGAAACTGACAGGATGCCAGTACTTATTCTTGATACTTCTGCAGCCTGCCATATGCCTGACGTTTTGGAGATGCCATACAGGCCGCCACTTAGAGATGGTGAGGAACCAGGGGAGATGAACTATACTTACAGATTATCTTCCAGAACATGCCTTGCAGGGGATGTAATTGGAGATTACAGCTTTGATACCCCAAAATGTATTGGTGACAGGCTTGTGTTTGAAGATATGGCTATCTACAGTATGGTTAAGAATAATACTTTTAATGGTATGCCACTTCCTGATATAGATATTCTTCATGAGGACGGAAGCGTCGACATCATCAGAAGATTTGGTTATGATGATTTCAAGTGCAGGTTATGATATTACCGATAGTTACAGATTTATGATTATACGCAGGTATTTGTAATGGAAATAATTAGTAAGAGAAAGCCTTATGAAGATTCTTTTTTCATGCCGGCAGAGTATGGTGCCCATGAGGGGACGCTTATGATATATCCTGTTCGTCCCGGAAGCTGGGGAAAGGATAGAAGTGGTGCATTAGAGAGCTTCAAGAGGATTTTTATCGAGATAATCAAAAGAGAAAATTTATATCTTCTTGTGAATGAAAAACATTATAGTGAGGCATCCCGGCTCATTTATGGAGCTATAAATGAGTATTGTGATGAGCTTAAGCTTTCAGGTGATTACAATAAGGTTTTCGAGAGGTGCATTGATTCATCTGATGATGATGAACTGATTCTTGAGGATATCCTTGAAGAGAGATGCTTTATTCTAAAAATTGACTCAGATGATTCCTGGGCAAGAGATGTGGGTCCTACTTTTGTTATAAATAAAAACAGAGATCTACGCGGAATTAACTGGAAGTTTAATGCCTGGGGTGGTGAATTTGATGGACTGTACGCTTCATGGGATAAGGACGATGCTGTAGCTGAGTCTTTTTGCAAGACTCTGGAGGTGGATATGTATGATGCAGCACCTTTTGTTTTAGAAGGTGGCTCCATACATACTGACGGAGAGGGCACTTTGATGGTTACAGAGAGCTGCCTTTTAAGTCAGGGAAGAAATCCTTCAATGAGCAAAGAGCAGATAGAAAAGACTTTAAAAGAGTACCTTGGCATTTCAAAAGTTCTTTGGCTTCCAAGAGGAATCTACAATGATGAGACTAATGAGCATGTGGACAATGTGTGCGCTTTTATTGCACCTTCAGAGGTTGTGCTTGCCTGGACTGATGATGTAAATGATCCTCAGTATGAGCTTTCTAAGGCTTGTCTTGATTATCTGGAAAAAGAGACGGATGCAAAGGGAAGAAAGATCAAGGTTCATAAACTGCCGATTCCTGGGCATCCAGTATTGGTAAGTGCTTTGGATCTTCAAAACTATGAGTTTGAAGATGGCGAAGATATGAGAGATGAAGGAGAGCGCCTGGCAGCCAGCTATGTGAATTTTTACTTTATAAACGGAGCAGCCCTTGTTCCTCAGTTTGGCGATGATAATGCTGAGAGTGATAAGAAAGCTTTGGAAATACTAAAAAAGATCTGCCCTGATAGGGAGATAATCGGTATTCCTGCCAGAGATATTCTTTTAGGCGGTGGAAATATTCATTGTATTACACAACAGATTCCTGCAAGGAAATAAGTAAAAAGGAATGCGGTGAGAAATATGGATAATAAGATAAAAGTTGCCTGTGTCCAGTTTGCATGCGGCTCTGTTGCTGCAACTGATGATGAACAGGTAAAAAGAAATATAGAAAAAGCAGGCCAGCTTACAAGAGAAGCTGCGGCAAATGGCGCAAAGATAATTCTTTTGTCAGAGCTTTTTGAGAGAAAGTATTTCTGCCAGGAGAGGCGCTATGACTACTATGAGCTTGCAGTGCCTGTCATGGAGAATCCTGCAGTTATTTATTTTAAAGAGCTTTGCAAAGAGCTTAAGGTTGTTATGCCCATAAGCATTTTTGAAAAGGATGGCAATGTTTTTTATAATTCGGTTGCAATGATAGATGCTGACGGAGAGGTTATAGATGTGTACCGCAAAACTCATATACCCGATGACCATTATTATCAGGAAAAATTCTACTTTACTCCTGGGAATACGGGTTTTAAGGTGTTTGAGACTGCTTATGGAAATGTGGGAGTTGGAATATGCTGGGATCAGTGGTTTCCTGAAACTGCAAGATGTCTTGCCTTAAAGGGTGCTGATATTATACTGTATCCTACTGCCATTGGTTCAGAGCCTATATTGGAAGTTGACAGCTCAGGACATTGGATGAGAACAATGCAGGGACATTCTGCGGCTAATATTATCCCTGTGGCGGCTGCCAACAGAATAGGAAGAGAGGATGTTGAACCGACAGAAGAAAATGGCGGACAAAAATCAAGTCTTACTTTCTATGGATGCAGCTTTTTGACTGATGAAACAGGGGATATTGTTTCAAGGGCAGGTCGCGATACAGAAGAAATAATATATGCAGAGTATGATTTTGAAGAAAATAGAAAAATGAGAGCTTCCTGGGGACTTTTCAGAGACAGAAGACCCGAGTGTTATAAAACTATTACAGACTAATAAATAACTTGTTATGAATTGTTGGGGGAATTATGACAGTTGATGCTTACTTGAATCCGGATTTTACTATAACAAAGAAACTTATTTTTTTATTATTATCGTTTGCAGGGATGCTTGTTTGTAGTCTTGGCATATTCATCTATTCAAAAGTCTATGCCCGGAAATATCCATCAGATAAAAGAGAAGAGTATCTCAGCATAGATTTTGAGATAAGGCTTCAGAAATTTTTTGAGATGCTCATTGCAGGAACAGCCGTAATGTCTTTTTCCTGTGCGTATGTGATCATCAATCATGTATACAGCCTTGTTGCCTCAGGAAAGGCAACAGATCTTACGAGAATTGAGCGGTATCTTACAAGTACCTGGGCAGATGGTAAAGATTTTATCCTACTGTTTCTGATTCTTTTTTCATGTGTCATAAATACGGTGCTTGATGGCTTTATTATAAGGCTAAAGATCCTGACAAGTGAAGAAAAAGCAACAATGCGTATGCTGGCGATGTTCTATGTTATTCTGATACTTATGTATTTAAACAACATAGGCGATGAAAGTGAATATGGTCCTGTAATGATGTATTATTTTGGTCTTATGATAGGACGTTTTGTTTACTTTGATGCTTCTTTCAAGGATTTTGTAACAAACATAAAAAACGTTATCATAAACCTTCCATACATGCTTATTGATATAGCGCTCACAGGACTTTTGTGCTATATAGGTTTTGTATCGGGGTACTTTCTTGAACGGAACTACTATATTGTAGGGCTGTTTCATACACAGATATTTATTCTTGCTTGTACCTTTATAATTCATCATGCAATGCGCTTGCTTTACTTTAATAAAAAGCATTGATATTGATATAAAAAAGCCTCTTCCGCAGTGGAAGGGGCTTTTGCTATAAAGAAAAGAGATTATTTTGCTTTTTCTTTGATGGCCTTGAGTTCGTCTACTGAGAATGTGTAGGCTTTGTTGCAGAAGTGGCAGCGAAGCTCAATATCCTTGCCATCGTCTATCATTTCCTGAATATCTTTTTTGCCGATGAGCATGAGAGCTCTTTCTACTCGGTCTTTATCACAGTTGCAATAGAAGTTAAGATCAACCTTATCAGTAAATTCAATATCAAATCCCTCAAGGATTATCTCAAGGAGCTCTTCAGGTGTCTTACCGGCTTTTAAGATATCTGTAACTGATGAAAATTTCTGAAGATTGAACTCAAGGTGAGTGATGGTCTGTTCATCAGCAAAGGGCAGTAGCTGAATGATAAATCCGCCTGCTGCTATAACTGAAAGACTTTCTCTTTCTACAAGAACACCAAGACCAACGGAAGAAGGAGTCTGTTCTGATTTTGTAAAATAGTATGTGAGATCTTCAGCAACTTCACCAGAGTAGAGAGGAACCTGGCCAACATAAGGCTCTTTAAGTCCCATATCTCTTATTACAGTGAGGGTCCCTTCACCGATACCGCCACCTACATTCAGATGACCTGCTGCATTGGGCTCCATGATGACATATGGATTAACTGCGTATCCCTTTACATTACCGTGTCTGTCGGCTGTAGCAAGGACTCCTTTTAAAGGACCATCGCCGTCCATTTTTACGGTGATAAGATCATCATCATTATCCATCATTGTTCCCATCATAGCAGTACCTGTCATGAGTCTGCCAAGAGCAGCAGCTGCTATTGGGGAGAGATTATGCGCTTTCTTTGCATATTCTGCTAAATCTTTGGTGGTTGCTGCAAAAGCTCTGATCTGCGCATTTCCTGCTGTTGCACGAACCATGTAATCTTTATATGACATAAGTTTATACCTCATCTTTCAAATACTAAGCTTTTCCATGATAATTTATTTTACCGGATATGTAAACAGTAAAGCTTAATCAAAATTTAATAAAAATAATATCGATATTACAGGAATTATAATTCGGTTTGCAATATAATAAATAGTAGTCTGTATTTTCTAAATTAGTATTTGGTAAAGCAGGAGGTATAAATGGAAGTCAAAGAAAGAAATGGTAAGCTTGTCTTAAAGCTCATTATTGCAGCGGTGTTGGCTATTATTTTTGTGGCAACTGTCCTGACTATAATTAGTGGCATTGAGATTAACAGAATATATAGTGATATGGTTCAGGAAGAACTCAGGGTTGCTGCTGAACAGCTTAACAGTGAAATGAGCAATGTCTGGGATGGCGATTGGAGCCTAAGTGATGGTAACCTGTATAAGGGCGATGAAAATATCATGGAAGAATATAATGAGATCATGGAAGAAATGAAATCTCTTACCGGAATCGAATATTCTGTGATCTATGGCAAAACAAGACAAATCACAACCCTTCTTGATGGTAACGGGAATAAAGCTGTAGGTTATGATGTATCTGATGCTGTATATAATCAGGTTGTTGGGAATAAGTCAGAATACTATGCAAAGAGCATTCCGGCAGGGACCAATGAAAATTATTATTTATACTACCTTCCTCTCATGAATGATGACGGTACAGCCATCGGTATGGTATTTGCTGGAAGAGAGAGCAATTCAGTAGATGGCAAGATCAGAGGTATCATTATCACGATGTCCGTTATTTCAATCATTCTTGCTCTTGCTACTTCAGCAGTTGGCTATTTTGTAGCCAATACTGTATCGGTCAAGATGAAAGCAATTGCAGATGAACTTGGAAACCTTTCAAGAGGTGAGCTAAAGCTCAATATTGACGAGAAATCTTTACAGAGAACTGATGAGATAGGTCTTTTGGCTGATGGGGCAAAGACACTTAGCGATAAGCTTGGTGATGTCATTACAAGAACCATGGACATGTCCAATGAGCTTAAAAAATCAGGCGCGGAGCTTGCAGATTCTGCTAATCAGGCGTCAACAGCTTCAGGTCAGGTGAGTCAGGCTGTGGACGATATTTCAAAGGGTGCTGTAAATCAGGCGGAGAGTGTTGAAACGGCTGCAGGAAATACTCAGGATATCGGCAAAGATATTGAGCAGGTAGCAGATAATGTTAAACAGCTTAATTCATATTCTGAACAGATGAAGACCTCCTGCGAGGCAGCTATGGAAGCTCTTACCAAGTTGATAGAACAGAGCACTGAAGTTCAGGAATCCGTTAAAGATATTGGAGCAACTATCGATTCAACCAACGAATCGGCAAAAGAAATCTCGAAGTTTTCAGAGGCTATTACAGAGATTGCCAGCCAGACAAATCTTTTGTCACTTAATGCTTCTATTGAGGCAGCAAGAGCAGGCGATGCAGGTAAAGGCTTTGCAGTTGTTGCAACTGAGATTGGACAGCTTGCTGTACAGAGTAGCAACAGCGCAGAAGAAATAAAGAAGATAGTTGAAAAACTTGTGGCTGATTCAGAAGCTTCTGTAGAGGTAATGCAGAGGCTCAACGCCAGCTTTGACCAGCAGTCTCAGCAGCTTGATGATACTAAGACCAACATGCAGAGTATGGCTGAAAATGTAGATAATGTAGCTGACAGTACAGGAAACATCGCAGGATATGTTGATCAGCTCAATGTAGCTAAAGACAAGCTTGTTGAGATCATATCTGACCTTTCTGCTATTTCTGAAGAAAATGCGGCTTCTACAGAGGAAACCAACGCATCCATGCAGGAACTCAATGCAACCTTTGCAATTATTACAGAATCGGCAGATAAACTTCAGGAGCTGGCTTCAAATATGACCGACGTAATAAGCTATTTTAAGCCATAACAGAGCGCTTTTCCAATTGACATATATTTAACGTGTGGCTATAATATCTTTTGTAGAATTATTAACAAACACGCATATTTATATGTATAAGATAGGAGCAGATATGGCAGAAAAAGAAATTTCTCAAGCGGTTATCGCAAGGCTTCCCAGGTATTTCAGATATTTGGGAGACCTTAAAGAGAAGGGTGTTGAGAGAATTTCCTCTCAAGAACTATCAAGCATCATGAAGGTTACTGCTTCACAGATAAGACAGGACTTTAACAATTTTGGTGGCTTTGGACAGCAGGGATACGGATATAATGTAAGCTACCTTTATGAAGAGATCAGTAAGATCCTTGGCATCGACAAACAGCACAGTTTGGTTATTATCGGTGCAGGACACCTTGGTAAAGCTATTGCAGGTTATACTAACTTTACAAGAAGAGGGTTCGTGTTTAAGGGCGCTTTTGACTGCAATCCATCACTTTACGGTACCAGGATCCGAGATGTAGAAGTAAGACCTATCGAGGAGATGGAGCAGTTTGTAAGGGACAACAACATAGAAATAGCAGTTCTTACTATTCCTAAGGATCAGGCAGTTCCAATGGCACACAAGCTCGCACAGTGTGGTATTAAGGCTATATGGAATTTTGCCCATGTTGATCTTGAAGTTCCTGACAATATTCAGGTAGAAAATGTTCATTTATCTGACAGCTTGATGAAATTATCATATAATATTAATAGATACGAAAAAAACATTTAACAGTGAGAGAAACTGATGGCAAAGAGTGATGAAGTGTATATGTCTGCTCTTGAGGGGAAAAGTATTCCTATACTGACGCTGGATAATAAATGGCATCAGTTATTTACTCAGACAGAAATGACACCTGAGATCGAGCAGCTAGCAGATCAACTTAATGCACTCGTAGAACGTGATGGCAAGATCCGAAGCGAGACTAAGGATATCAAGAAGCTTAAGAAAAAGCTTCTTGGTGAAATTGTGCCGCTCAGAGATAAAGCCAACAAGTCGGGAAATTCAGCCGCCATCGAAAAAGAAATACAGGATAGAACCAGACTTATAAATGATTGTAATGACAGACTTGATTCCCATCAGGATGAACTTCTTGATCTGTCCAGAGAGATATATGATGTTGACTATAAGCTCATGATCGAGACTATGAAGGTGTGTTATGAGACACTTCATGAGAATACAGATTATATTAAGACCATGGATGAGTGGATCTCAAAGGTCAGAGTTGAGCTAAAGAAAAATGTTATCCGTCTTCAGGAAACTGAGATGGAGAATTATAATCTATATTCTTATATGCATCAGATTTTTGGACCGGAAGTTATCGAGATTTTTGATCTGAAGTATGATCCTGATAGAAGACATCCAATAAGAAGACCTCTTGCAGGTGACGAGTCGGAATATGTTGAATAAATTAGGCTGCCCTTTGGCAGCCTGCTTTTATATTGGGGAGGGGCAAGAATGAAGTATGCAGTGAGCAGTCAGGAAATGAAGATCTATGACAGAAATACTTCTGAAGTTTTTGGTATTTCCAGTGAAGTATTGATGGAAAGAGCATCTCTAAAGGTTGTGGAAAAAATAGACCTGTGGACAAAAGAAAGAAAGTGCGAGCGAAGATATAGAGCACTTATTTTTGCAGGTGTAGGAAATAATGGTGGCGACGGCGCTGTTATTGCAAGACTTCTTAAACAAAAGGGCTATCTTGTCACTTTGGTGGTCGTAGGGGATCCCACCAAAATGAGTGACCTTCTTCTTAAACAGCTTAAGACCTGTGAAAAATATGGAATCACAACTGACACATTTTCCAATGTGACGGGCAACCTTTACTCCTTGGAATGGGATATCATTATAGATGCATTATTCGGCATCGGATTATCAAGGAATATTACCGGGAGCTTTTTAAAGGCAATAGAGTATATAAATGCCTGTAAGGAAGAAAAAAAGAGCGACATGCTTGTTATATCAGTTGATATACCTTCCGGTGTTAATGCTGATAACGGCAAGGTTATGGGAACTGCTGTAAGAGCAGATGCCACAGTTACCTTTAACCAGGTCAAACTCGGCGAGATCCTTTATCCCGGATGTGAGTACTGCGGTAATCTCTATGTGGAAGATGCAGGGATAACTGATGACAGCTTTTTGGGAAGAGAGCCGTCAGCTTTTTACTATGATGAAAAGATAACTGAGCTTCTTCCTAAGAGACGCAAAGATGCCAACAAGGGAACCAACGGAAAAGTGCTTATAGTTGCCGGCTCCAAGAATGTCAGCGGAGCCTGCGTACTGGCAGCAAGTGCTTGCATTCGCTCAGGTGCGGGAATGGTCAAGATCATGACTGCTATTGAGAATGCAGAAATTGTTAAGTCACTTCTTCCTGAAGCTCTTATTGATGTATATGAAGATTTTGAGCCTGTGGCTGATAAGCTCATAAAGGATATTGAATGGGCAGATGCTGTGGTCATAGGACCTGGAATCGGGATTGATATGAAGGGCGATGAGCTTCTTGGTATCGTTCTTAATAACTGTAATAAGCACCTTGTAATGGACGCAGATGCGCTTAATCTTGTAGCTATGAACAACGAGTACAGAAGGCTTTTGGCTCATTACTCAGTTGGAGGCAGAAAACTTGTTTTAACGCCCCATTTGGCAGAATTTTCAAGACTCTTTGGAAAGCCTGTCAGTGATTGCAAGGAGAATATCCTTTTTTATCCAAAAGAACTTGCAAAAGAGCTCAGATGTACTGTTGTCTGCAAGGATGCCAGAACTATAGTAAGTGACAGCAACGAGAAAAAGATATATATTAATGTGAGCGGTAATGATGGTATGGCGACTGCCGGATCAGGAGATGTTTTATCCGGCATAATAGGAGCGCTTGTGTGTCTTGAAAACACCAGCTTTGAGGCTGCGTGTCTTGGCACATATATCCATGGTGCCTGTGGTGATAATGCCGCTGCAAAGCATGGTAAATATGCTATGGTCGCATCTGATATTGCGGCCGAACTTGAAGATATACTGAGGTGAAGTTTAGAAATGTTAGAAGAATTTTCCAGAGTTTATGCCAAGATTGACTTAAAGGCAATTGATTACAATTTGGAGAGTATGAGAAAGAATATTCCTGCCGGAACCAAAATAATGGCGGTTGTTAAGACAGATGCCTATGGTCATGGAGCAGTCAGAATAGCTAAGGAGCTGGAAAACAAGGATTATATCTGGGGATATGCTGTAGCTACAGCAGAGGAAGCTTTTGAACTTAGAGATAATGCTGTCAAAAAGCCTATTCTTATTTTAGGATACACTTTTTCATATGCTTATGAGAGGCTGTTGATAGAAGGTATAAGACCTGCAGTATTTAGAATAGATATGGCAAAAGAGCTTGATGCCTGTGCCCAAAAGCTACTTGAAAGAGGCGATATAAGTAAAAAGCCTGAGATTCATATAGCTGTTGATACAGGAATGTCACGTATAGGAATTACTCCGGATGAAGAGGGGGTAGAGTTTATAAGGGAAGTAGCTGCTCTTAAAAATCTGGATATTGAAGGTGTGTTCACACATTTTGCAAGGGCCGATGAAAAAGATCTTACAAATGCAAAAGAGAGAGAACTTGTATTTAAAGACTTTGTTGACAGGGCTGAGGCTGAATGCGGAATTAAGATAAGCTTACGACACTGCGCAAATAGTGCCAGCATAATATCTATTCCTGAAAGCTCAATGGATATGGTGCGTGCAGGGGTAACTATGTATGGAATGTGGCCATCAGAGGATGTTCCAAAGACAATAGTTGATCTTAAACCTACTCTTGAACTCATCAGTCACATTGTAATGATAAAGACAGTACCTGAAGGAACGCCTGTAAGCTATGGCGGAACATATGTGACTGAAAGGGAGACTAAGATAGCAACGATTCCTGTCGGATATGGTGATGGTTATCCAAGAAGTCTTTCAAACAAAGGCTATGTTCTTATCCATGGCGAAAGAGCCAATATCATTGGCAGAGTTTGTATGGATCAGTTTATGGTTGATGTAACGCATATAGACAATGTCAAAGAGGGAGATGAGGTTATTCTCATCGGAACAGATGAAAAATCCGGAGATGTGATAACTGCTGAAATGCTCGGAGAAATAAGCGGAAGATTTAACTACGAGCTTACCTGCAATATAAACAAAAGAGTTCCAAGGGTATTTGTATAAAGGGAAAGTTTTTGAAAATGTGGTGTAGGATAGATTGCTCTCAATAGGGGAATCTATCCTACTTTTTACATTTATTATGCTACGACATTAGGAAAAGCGCCTTTTTGCCTTATCATACTGAACGTTAATTTCCTGAAGCGCAGCAGTGTCACCGTCCATGTTATCAGGATGGTAGAGTTTTACGAGAGACTTGTATTTTTTATCAACGCTTTCTTTTGTAGTACAACCGGCAAAGAAATCGAATACTCCTGAGCTGCTTTCATTAGTTGGCTTTGAACTTCGATTTTCTTTTTCACGATCAGACCGTCTGTAACGGGCATCATCGTAGTCATCCTCAGGTTCATCATCGTAGTCTACATCGTCATCCTCATATGCTTCATCTTTATCATATTCATCATCGAATTCTTCATCGTAGTCCTCATCATAATCTTCATCGTCGTATTCTTCATCGTATTCTTCGCTATAATCCTCATCCTCGTATTCGTAGTCCTCATCTTCATAATCATCATCTTCATAGAATGAGGCTCTTTTACTACGGCAATGATTGTGTTCATCATCGGAATCGGCATAGGATCTGTTCTTGAGCCATTTCTCATAGTCTTTTTCATAATGTCTTTTACCTGCATCAGGAAAAAGATGGTAATAGCGGTCAAGGGCCTGAGTCACAAAACCTTTACCGATAAAGGCTCTTAAAACGTAAATTGCAGCATCTGCAATGATACAGAAGAAAATTATCTTGCTAAATGACATGAATACTGAGATGGAAAGAAGAATGGTTCCAACCGGGATTATCATTATGATAGTCAGTATCAAAAGGAAAATATAAAGTGGAGCACCTTTGTATGAGTAAACCGATTCAATCCACCAGGTTCTGATATCGTTGTAAAAGGAAGTAACAACATAGTTATTTTTGGTAAAACTGTTGTTGGCCTCTTTTACCATCTCCTCAGGAATATTCAGGTCACTGCCCTGGATATCTAAAGAGTGAGGCGCCTGAATCTGAGGATCAGGGCCGGCTCCTATAGATAACAGACCGAAGTTTCCTCCAAAGAGCAGAAACACGTTTATACATAATAAAAGAAAGAATGAAATTGATGTAACAGGAAGAATGCAGAAAAACAGCTTAAGAAATCTGACATAAGCTCTTATAAACCAGGAAAGCATTGAGAAAAATGCTTTTAATACTGAAACAACAATACTTGAGATGGCATTAACGGCCATCATTAAAAAAGAAACCATACTTACTAAAACTCCTTACCCTAAATCCCCACACAAAGAAAATTTTATATGAAAAACGAAAAGGTGTCGAGAGTCTTGAAGAAGTCTCTTTTAAATGATAAGGTTAAAGGTGGCGTTTAGCCGGAAAAGGTGGGTGTATGAAAATAGTAAAGAAGCTTTTGGAAAAATATCCATGGATAAAATATTTGGCAGGGCTGGTTCCTTTTATTCTTGCATGCATAGGTTATACGCAGTCCGGGGAGATGAATGTATTTCAGGTGATCTACGCCGCTATGGCGATCTATTTTGTAAACCCTGTAACTGATTATGAGACTCCAATCATACTGTTTGCCAAAATAGCTGCCGTTGTAGTTACAGCCGGCATTATTTTGAGTTTTGTGAAATATGCTTTTTATAAGATTGAGCATTTCTTTTCAAGATTTTCCAAGGATGCAACAGTAGTTTACACAGATAACGAGCTGGGAAGAGCATTGGGTAAAACTTTAAAGCACGGCTATGTGGCCTATGAATTTTCGAAGCCTGAGAGAGTAAAGGACCATATTCTTATGCTTTCAGATGATGCAGAGAGCATAAGATTTGTCAGCCAGAATGCCAAGGCTTTGTCTGATAAGAATGTATACATGATGATGAACAGTCTTGATTCATCACTTCTCAAGGCAGGCAATCTTATTAATACCCAGATGCATTTCTTTAATGTTAATGACCTTATGGCAAGAGATTTTTGGAAAAAGAATAATCTATATGACCACAGGGATGAAAACTACAAAATTGCTATAGTTGGTTCAGGTGATATAGCTTTTGCCATTTTTAAATATGGCTATCTGAATAATATTTACAGCTTAAAGCATTCATTTGAGTATCATCTCTGGGGGATGGAAGGTTCAAGAGCAGACTTTTTGAAGAATCTTTCAACTGAGAATAATGATAAGATCATTGTTCATGAGAATCCATGGGATATGGAAATGGATATTCTTGCTGATATGGACAGGCTTATCTACACTGAAAAAGAGGACCAGATTGATTTTATCCAAAAGGTTCTTTATGTTAATCCTCTTGCTGAGATCCATTGTTATTCTGATGAAAAGATAAGTTACACGGATATTTATGAATCAGATAAGATCATGGTATTTGGTGATATGGAGAACATTCTCACTGAGGATAATGTCAAGAGTGAAAAGCTCTATAGACAGGGTAAGCTCTTTAACTATGACTACGCACTTAGATACAGCAACAGGACTGCGCCTTCTGATTATGAAAAAGAAATGGAAGACGAATGGAAGAAACTTGATGGATTTAAGAAGAGTTCAAGCATAGCAAGAGCAGATCATTATTGGATTGAAAAGCGCCTTAAAAATGATGGCATTATGGCTGAGGACAGTGAGGATGCCTGGAGAATAGAGCATATCAGATGGAGCAGATTCCATCTTGTTAATCATTGGTCTTTTGCTGAAAAAAGGGATAACAGCCGCAGAAAGCACAATCTTCTTATTCCTTATGAAAATCTTCCTTTGTCGGAAAAAGAGAAGGATGGCATTTATGACAGCACAATAAAGGCAGAAATTGACAGGCTTGATAGAGAAAACTAAAATGTGTTATAGTTTAATTTGATATTATGCGTCTTTTTGCAGGTAGGAGGATTGATTATGGACGAAGGCTTGCCTTCTGTCATTTTTATTGCAGTACTTATAGTTCTTTTTATTGATATACTTATTCATTCCATTTTCCGCGCTGTATGGCACTTTAAGGGCGATGAAATGGAAAAAGAAGAGAATATCAGGGTATTTAAGTTTTTTAATGATGATGCCACAAGTATTGAAGGCTTTCTTATCAATGTTTTTTATAAAGCCATTTTGTATTTGTGCGGAGATCGCGGTGATGCCAGCCTTTCTGATGTGACTGAGGAAGAAATCAAGTCCATGGTTACAGAAGGTCAGGAACACGGTGTTATCCTTGAATCGGAAGCAGATATGATCTCCAATATTTTTGAGCTCTCAGATAAGGAAGCTCAGGATATCATGACAAATAGAAATGCCATGGTGGCTATCGATGCAAACATGACCCTTAAAGAAGCTGTTAACTTCATGATGGAGACCAATAACAGCAGATTCCCTGTATATCTTGATGATATCGACCACATAATTGGCATAATGCATATAAGAGATGCCATGAAAAAGCTCTCAGAGGAAACAGATGAGGAACTTCCTATAAGGAAGATAAAAGGCCTTCTTCGTCAGCCTAAATTTGTTCCTGAGACAAGGAATATAGATTCTCTTTTTCATAGCATGCAGTCATCTAAAACTCAGATGGTCATAGTAATTGATGAATATGGCCAGACTGCAGGACTTGTGTCTATGGAGGATATCTTAGAGGAGATAGTAGGAAATATCCTTGATGAATATGATGAGGATGAGAACTATATAAAGCCTACCAAGAACAGAGGCGAATTTATCGTTGATGGTATGACTCCTTTAGAAGTCCTTGAAAAGAAATTTGAAATTTCATTTGAGGATTCTGAGTTTGAAACAATAAACGGTTATCTTATTTCCAAATTGGACAGGATACCGGAAAGTGACGAAGAATTTGATACTTCAGTTGAAGGCTATAATTTCAAGATCCTTTCTGTACAGAATCATATGATCCAGAGCGTTCTTATGACAAAGCTCCCGGAAGATGAGACGGGCAGTGAGGAAAAAGAATTAGAAATAGCAAAATAGTTAATTATTATGAAAGGAAGTTTTTATGTCAGGACATTCAAAATTTGCTAACATCAAGCACAAAAAAGAAAAGAATGATGCAGCAAAGGGAAAGATTTTTACTATTATCGGTAGAGAAATTGCCGTTGCAGTAAAGGAAGGCGGACCAGATCCAGCTAACAACTTTAAGCTTGCACAGGTTATTGCAAAGGCTAAGGCAAACAACATGCCTAACGATACAATTGATCGTGGAATCAAGAAGGCATCAGGTGCTGACGGAGCAGTTGATTACAAGAATATTACTTATGAAGGATATGGCCCTGGCGGAACAGCTATCATTGTAGAGGCACTTACAGACAACCAGAACAGAACAGCTTCAAACGTTAAGAGCGCATTCACTAAGGGAAATGGTAATGTTGGAACACCTGGATGTGTATCTTACATGTTCGATAAGAAAGGTCAGATCATTATCGATAAGGAAGAGTGCAAAATGTCTTCTGATGACCTTATGATGCTTGTTCTTGATGCAGGCGCTGATGATTTCAATGAGGAAGAGGACAGCTATGAGATCCTTACTTCTCCTGAGAATTTCCAGCCTGTAGTAGAGGCACTTGGCAGAGAGAATGTTGAGTCTGTTTCAGCAGAAGTAACAATGATTCCTCAGAACTACGTATCTGTAACAGATGCTGATACAGTTAAGTATCTTCAGAGAATCCTTGATCTTCTTGATGAGGACGATGATGTTCAGGCTGTTTACCATAACTGGGAAGAGGCAGACGAATAATTATTATTTTTAATATTTGATAGGCGGGGGGAGTCCTAAAATGAAACTGAAACGTATGTGGCCAGCGTATTGCATCTGGGCTTTGTTTATTATTTTTGATGTGGTGATGGTAGCGAGTTCCAGCTTCTTTTTAGGACTTTTTCCGTCTGATAAAAAAATAATGTATACAGCAGTTCTGACGGTTCTTGGAATTCTTTTGATGTCAGTGCTGATGGTATTTTTTGGAAAGTTATATGACAGCATTGAAGATGGGGTTGCTTCAAGAGAAAATCTTTTTGACATTCTTTATGGGCTTTTGCTGGGAATCATAGTTGCCAGTGCCTTCATTTTAAGGATGAAGGTCTGTGCCAATGGGGCTCTTGAAGTTTCAGGTAAGCTTTCTCTTTATGAAAATGCTATGATCGGCGGCACAAATGTAACTCCCGAAAACGATCTGTTGTCTATCGTATACACCTTTATTCTCAGAGGTATCCTTTTTCTTACAGGTAATGACATAAACGTTGCACTGTTCTTTGAGATTGTTTCATTCTGCATTTTTATCCTGTTTTCATCGGCTTCGGTAAAAATGTTATTAGGAAGCCTTCCGTCTATTGTTTTTGCTTCCTTTGTTTCATTTATGCCGATATTTGTTGACAGGTTCAGAATACCTTCTCTTGGAACTGACAATCTCTTTTATGCAATGTTCTCTGTAGAACTGTTCTTGATAGCAACGCTTTTGAGAGGAACATACCTTGGACGCTTTGTGTCGAAGGCATGGATCATTTGGTACCTGATTGTTGGTGCTGCAATTGGCTTTATGGGCTATACAGATGCCGGAACGCTTTTTACTGTTGCACCACTTGTTTTTTCCATTCTGTTTATCGCCGGACAGGAGATAAAGAGTGGATTGTTTAAATTAGTATTTGTTTTACTTGGTGGCGTATGTAGTTTCTTTGGGATGATCATCCAGGAGCTAGGACCAGAAAATACGCTTAATACGCTAGTGAAATGGGCTACATATTATTTTAAGAATCTTAATACTTTTAGCCTTTTCATGATCTATACGGATTATAAGATAATATATCTTGTTACTGTTATTGCCATGTCTGGTGTTATCATTGGATTTTGGAAAAACAGAAAGATTGACAGAGTTTCTCCATGGCTTTTATCTATGCTTATCATTTATGTAACAGTTCCTTTTATGGGAGCTACACAGATGAATTCTCAGATAATGGTCACTATATTCTATGGTTTCGTACTTGCCTGCGTAGTCAGCCTTATTACAGTATCTCCGGAAGACGATGGACTTATTGTGACAGAGGATGAAGAGGATATGGAACAGGAGGAAAAACAGGCAGAGGCAGCTGAAGAAAGCGCTGACGATGCTGATGAGGGCAAGGAAGAAATTGAGGATATTGCAAAAGAAATAGTGAATAAAAAAGTTAGTGAAGTTATAACAAAGGAAAAAGAAGTTAAAGAAGAACAGCGCTTTGTGCCAGAAGGAATGGTACTTCCTATGGAAACTGAAGCGGATTTGGGCGAACGAGATGAGGCACCAAGGATGAAGATGCCTAAATTTGAGGGAACGATCTCCATTGACAGAAAAGAGATCGAACAGGCCCTCAAGGATGATTTTGATATTCCGCTTAAGCCAGGCGATGATTTTGACTTTTAAAATATATAATTTGAAGGGACAATTATGAGAATAGAAGATTTGGACGCTTATGAGATAGTTGAAAAGAGAAGAATAGAAGATCTCAACTCTGAAAGCTATCTTTTGAGCCATAAAAAGACAAAGGCAAGAATTGCTCTTTTGTCTAATGATGAAGAGAATAAGGTTTTTTCTATTGGATTTAGGACACCACCAAAGGATTCTACAGGTGTTGCTCATATTATTGAGCATACAGTTCTTTGCGGGTCAAAAGAATTTCCAATAAAGGATCCTTTTGTAGAGCTTGTTAAGGGATCACTCAATACATTTTTGAATGCTATGACTTATCCGGATAAGACAGTGTATCCTATTGCCAGCTGCAATGATGCTGACTTCCAGAATCTGATGCACGTTTATCTAGATGCAGTTTTTTATCCAAACATTTATAAGACTGATAAGATCTTCAAACAGGAAGGCTGGCACTATGAGATGGAGGATGAGTCCTCTGATCTTACAATTAACGGTGTTGTCTACAATGAGATGAAAGGTGCATTTTCTTCTGCAGATGATGTCCTTTCAAGAGAAATTCAGAATTCTCTTTATCCTGACACTACTTATGGTTTTGAGTCAGGCGGGGATCCTGATCATATTTATGAGCTCACTTATGAGGATTATCTTGATTTCCACAGGAAATATTATCATCCTTCAAACAGCTATATTTATTTATATGGAAACATGGATATGGCTGAAAAGCTTGATTATATCGATAAGAACTATCTCTCAAAGTTTGATTATCTTAAAGTAGACTCTGAGATTGCGTCGCAGGAGGGATTTTCTGCTCCTAAGGAGGTCAGAAAGCCTTATTCGATCCTTGAGTCTGACAGCGAGTCAAAGAATACATATCTTTCTTATAACTGTAGTATAGGTTCAACCTTAGACAGAAAGACATATATTGCATTTGATATTCTGGATTATGCTCTTTGTTCAGCTCCTGGAGCTCCTGTAAAGAAGGCTCTTATTGACAAGGGAATCGGACAGGATGTTTACAGTGAGTATGACAATGGAATCAAGCAGCCTGTATTTTCAATAATTGCCAAAAATGCTGACAGTTCTCAGAAGGATGAGTTTGTAAAAACTATCGTTGAAGTCCTTGAAAAACAGGTTAAGGATGGCATTGATAAGAAAGCTCTTATGGCTGGACTTAACTATGATGAGTTTAAGTACAGAGAAGCTGATTTTGGAAGATTTCCTAAGGGACTTCTGTATGGCCTTCAGATCTATGACAGCTGGCTTTATGATGACAAGCTGCCATGGATCCACGTTGAAGCAAATAATACCTTTGCTGAACTGAAGAAAGAGGTTGATGGAGACTACTTTGAAAAGCTAATCGTAAAGTATCTTCTTGATAATAACCACAAGACAGTTCTGATGCTTGAACCTGAAAAAGGTCTTACTGAGAAAAAAGATGCTGAGCTTTCAAAAAAACTTGCTTCTTACAAGGACTCCTTATCTTCTGATGAGATAAAGAGAATTGTAAAAGAGACAAAAGAGCTCAAGGAATATCAGGAAACACCTGATGATCCTGAGGACCTTAAAAAGATTCCGCTTCTTAAGCTTGAAGATCTTAAAAAGGAAGCTGAACAGTTCAGATATGAAGAAAGAGAAATGGATGGTGTTAAGATTCTTTTCCATAACATCTTCACAAATGGAATTGACTATCTGACATTTGTCTTTGATCTTAAGAATATTGATGCAAAAGATCTTCCATATGCTGCAGTGCTTAAAAAAGTGCTTGGTATGATGGATACTCAGCATTATACATATGGAGATCTTTACAACGAGATCAATATACGAACAGGTGGAATAAGCGGATCTATTAGCACTTACACAGATTCTTCGGATGTTAAGAAGTTCGAAACTGCCTTTGAGATCAGCGTGAAGGTGCTTCATGATAACCTTTCGTATGCTTTTGAACTGGTAAAAGAAATTCTTACATGTACTAAGTTTGATGATGCAAAGAGATTAAAAGAGATATTTGGTGAGCAGTATGCAAGACTATCATCTGATCTTTCATCTGCAGGACATCAGACAGCGGCTCTTCGCGCTATGTCTTATGTTTCACCTGCTGCCTTTGTTTCAGATCAGGTAAGTGGTATTGGATACTTCAGAACTCTTGAGGAACTTCTGAAAAAGGTTGAAACAGATGAAGGAGCAAAGGAAATATCTGAGCATCTCTATAGACTTTGCAAGCTTATCTTCAGACCAGAGAACCTTTTTGTTGATATAACCGGAACTGAAAAAGAGTATGAGAATGTTCCAAAGGAAAGCGTTTTGTTCTCTAAATCTCTTTTCACAGAAGAATGCGAGAAGGGCCATTTGGAGATTACAACTTCCAGGAAGAATGAGGCGTTTGTTACTGCTGGACAGGTTCAGTATGTGTGCAGAGCCGGCAATTACGCGAATAAAGGCCTTAAGTACAACGGAGCCCTTAGAGTATTGAAGGTAATGATGGGGTATGATTACCTTTGGAAGAATATAAGAGTCGTTGGTGGTGCTTACGGATGCATGAGCAGCTATGCTAAAAACGGCGACAGTGCATTTGTGACTTATAGAGATCCTAATCTTCAGAATAGTATTGATGTATTTGAAAAGGCATCTGATTATCTTAAGAACTTTGAGGCAGATGACAGAGTAATCCTTCAGTATATAATTGGTGCGATATCTGATCTCGACACTCCAAAGACTCCTTCAGGAAAGGGAACCTATGGGCTTACAGCTTATATGTGTCACGCTAAAATGGAGAATATTCAGAAAAGCCGTGATGAACTTTTGGGGACGACCAAGGAGACCATTAGAAGTCTTGCTGCGTATGTGGACGCATTTATGGAAGATAACTGCGTTTGCGTTATCGGAACAGCAGACAAGATAGAAGAAAGCAGGAGTTTGTTCAACGTTGTTGAGCAGCTTGTAAAGGCTTAAAAGGGGGATTTGTTATGAAAAAGGGTAGCATTAAAGCTTTATTGTTAGGGGTTACAATTGGAGCAACAGTAGGTCTTTGCGCATGCGGAAGCAGTGGATATACAGGCTCTAATTTTGCAGAGGAATCTGTAGCCGAGTCTGCGTATGATGCTAAGGGCTACAATGCTTATGAGACAATGGATGCAGAGGCTGTTGAGGCTCCGGGTGAATCTGCTCAGGTTCCGGAAAAGTCAGACAGAAAGCTCATTACAACAGTAAATCTTAGCACTGAAACAGAAGATCTTAATAAGACAATGGCACAGGTCGAGAATAAGACCAAAGAGCTTGGCGGATACATTGAGAACAGCAGCATCTATAACGGAAGCACTTATTCCTCATACAAAGAAAGCAGAAGTGCCAGCTACACCATAAGAATTCCTGCTGATAAGCTTGATCTTTTTATTGAATCTGTTGAAGCGGGAACCAACATTACTAACAAGTCAGTTAGTGTTGATGATGTCACACTTCAGTATGTTGATATAGAAAGCAAGAAGAAAGCATTAAAGACAGAGGAGCAAAGACTTTTAGAGATACTTGAAAAGGCTGAGACAGTTGAAGACATTATAAAGGTTGAGGAAAGACTTTCTGATGTAAGGTATGAGCTTGAAAGCATTGAATCACAGCTACGGACCTATGACAACAAGGTCGATTACAGCACAGTTTATATGGATGTCTCAGAAGTTGAGCAGTATACGCCGGCTGAGAAAAAAGGCGTGATCGAGAGAATTGCTGAAGGATTTGTATACAACTTTAAAGAAGTGATCAATGCGCTTGTTGAGCTCTTTATATGGATAGTGATACATATCCCTCAGATAATAATTCTTTTGCTCCTATGCTTGGCAGCCACATTTGGTTGCAGAGCATATGCTTCTTCCAGAAAAAAGAAGCGCGAAATGAAAATGAGAGCATATATGCAGGCTCAGGGACAGGCCCAGCCACAGGCTCAGCCATCGGCAGGCCAGGTAAATACACAAGGAAATGATAATGGAAATAAACAATAGTTTTAAAACAGGCTTTATAACTTTAATTGGTCGCCCAAATGTAGGTAAATCTACACTGATGAACCACCTTATTGGACAAAAAATTGCTATAACTTCCAATAAGCCACAGACCACAAGAAACAGGATCATGACTGTTTATACAGATGATGATGCCCAGATGATATTTCTTGATACGCCGGGCATCAATGAAACCAAGAATGCTCTTGGCGAATATATGTCAAAGGTTGCAAAAAGTGCCATAGAAGAAGTTGATATGGTACTTTGGCTTGTGGAGCCCAGCACTTATATCGGCGAAGTAGAAAGATCAATTATTGAAGAATTAAAGACATTAAAAAAGCCTGTGATCCTTGTAATTAATAAGATAGATACTGTTCCGGCTGAAAAGCTTGAGCTTTTTGAAAATGCCTATAAGAAAGAAATGTCTTTTTCAAAGATAGTTCATGTGGCAGCCCTTAAGGGACAGAATATTGACGGTGTGATGGATGTCATCAAGGAATTCTTACCTGTGGGACCTCCATTTTATGATGAGGATACAATTACAGATCAGCCTGAACGTGATATTGTAGCTGAAATAATCAGAGAAAAGGCTCTTAGACTTTTAAAGGATGAGGTGCCTCATGGAATAGCAGTTACTATTGAAAGCATGAAGATGCGTGAGAAAAAGGCTGTAGAGGAAAAGAGTAAGAAAAAAAGGCATTATCATCCTCCAAAACAGGCAGCTTTAGACCTTGATGCAATGCTTAAGGATGCAGCTATTGATTCATCGAGCGGAATGATGGATATAGATGCAACCATTATTTGTGAAAAGGATTCTCATAAAGGAATTGTTATAGGTAAAGGCGGAGCAATGCTCAAAAAAATCGGCACTGCAGCCAGAAAAGATATTGAGGATCTTTTGCAGTGTCAGGTCAATCTTCAGATATGGGTTAAAGTCAGAAAAGACTGGAGAGATGACAAGACTCAGATGAAGAGTTTTGGATATGATGTGAATAGCTTTAAAAAGTAAGGATTTTTATGGAAGAACTTGTCTATGTACGTGGAATTATAATAAAGCATTCACCTGTAGGCGATTACGACCTTGTGGCAACTATTTTTACAGCTGAAAGAGGTAAGATAACAGCTTTTGCCAGAAATGCCAGAAAGCCTGGAAACAGGCTTTCCGGTAACGTTGAGCCATTTAGTTTTGGTACATTTAAGCTGTATGAAGGAAGAAATTCCTATACTATTGTTGAAGCAAATATAGAAAACTACTTCGAGGGATTCAGACAGAATTTTGAAAGTGCCTGTTATGGCTCTTATTTTTTGGAAATTGTCAGTTTCTATACGAGAGAAAATAACGAGGATAAAGAACTTCTTAATCTATTGTATGTTTCACTGAAAGCTCTTTTGAAAAACAATATTCCCAACAAGCTTGTAAGATGTGTGTTTGAACTAAGAACATTAAAGACTCAGGGAGAATATCCGGGAATTCCGGAGAATATGAATCTTCTTGATTCCACCAGGTATGCAATGAATTATATTGCGACAAGTAATCTTGAAAAGCTTTATACTTTCACGGTTACGGATGAAGTTCTTTCTGAACTTGAAAGGATATCGAGCCGCTATATCGAAGATAGTATAGACAGACCACTAAAGAGTCTTGAAATGCTTAATATGATATAGCAATATGTTCTATTGAAAAAGAAAAACTATTTGGATATAATTACTTTGTTTGTTTTGAGGAAAAATCTATGAACGGGTTTATTATGAAAAGATTTGTCGGAGTTATCAGCGCGTTCATGTTGCTGTCATGTCTGTTTGGATGTGGAAGTGATGAAGGACAGCTTACAACTGTAGCACTAGATAAAAATGGAAAGATCACCAATACAATTTATGAAGACTTTTCAGAAGAGTATTATGATGTCACTGAACTGACTCAGATGACAGAGAATGAGATTTCTTCTTTTAACGCAGAAAGACTTACTGAAAAGATCACATTGGATGCAGTTGATAAGATATCTGATGGAAATGCTGTTAAAATGGTCTTAAAATTTGCAACACCGACAGATTATGCCGAGTTTAACAACACAGTTCTTTATTATGGAACTGTACAGGATGCGCTTGACAGAGGTTATTCTATATCATCAGATCTTATTGATGAAAATGGCCTTAAGATAAACGCAGATGCTTTAGAAGATAATAAGGACAATCATATTATTATTACTAAAGACAGATCGGTATTTATTACACCTTACAATATAGTATATTCTTCAAACGGAGTTTCTTTAAAAGGAAAAAAAGAAGCTGTTTTGTCTTCATCAACAAGTGAAGAAATACAGCTCATTCTTTCAAAATAATTTTTTTATTAAAATCACTTGCTTGTGATTGATGGGAGGAACATGGAAGCAAAAGCAAAATCAATGGAAAAGATCATAGCACTGGCCAAGGGAAGAGGATTTGTTTACCCTGGTTCTGAGATTTATGGAGGTCTTGCCAATACCTGGGATTACGGTAACCTTGGTGTTGAGCTTAAGAACAACGTAAAAAAGGCATGGTGGCAGAAGTTTGTACAGGAGAACCCTTACAACGTCGGCGTTGATTGTGCGATCTTAATGAATCCTAAGACATGGATTGCATCAGGTCATTTAGGAGGCTTTTCTGATCCTCTTATGGATTGTAAGGAATGCCATGAGAGATTCAGAGCAGACAAGATCATAGAAGATTTTGCTTCTGAGAATGGAATTACTCTTGAGTCTTCAGTTGATGGCTGGAGCCATGAAGAAATGGAAAACTTCATCAAAGAGCACAGCGTTCCATGTCCAACATGTGGCAAGCATAACTTTACAAGCATCAGAGAGTTCAACCTTATGTTCAAGACATTCCAGGGTGTAACAGAAGATGCTAAGGATACAGTTTATCTTCGTCCTGAGACAGCACAGGGTATTTTCGTAAACTTCAAGAATGTTCAGCGTTCTTCACGTAAAAAAGTGCCTTTTGGTATTTGCCAGATCGGTAAGAGTTTCAGAAATGAGATCACACCTGGTAACTTCACTTTCAGAACAAGAGAATTTGAGCAGATGGAGCTTGAGTTCTTCTGCAAGCCTGGTACACAGACAGAATGGTTTGAGTATTGGAGAAAGACATGTTATGAATGGCTTCTTTCTCTTGGTATAAAGAAAGAGAATCTGCGTTTGAGAGATCACGATCCGGAGGAACTTTCTTTTTACAGCGATCATACAACGGATATCGAATACGCATTCCCCTTTACCGACTGGGGTGAGCTCTGGGGTATCGCATCCAGAACCGATTATGACCTGACCAGACATCAGGAGACTTCCGGCGAGCCCATGGAGTACTTCGATGACGAGACTAATGAGAAGTATATCCCGTATGTTGTAGAGCCTTCACTTGGAGCTGACCGTGTGACGCTTGCCTTCCTGTGCGAGGCGTATGACGAGGAGAATCTCGGAACCGAAGACAAGCCCGATATGCGTACAGTGCTTCGTTTCCATCCTGCGATCGCTCCTGTTAAGATCGGTATCCTTCCCCTGTCTAAAAAACTTAACGAAGGCGCCGAGAAGGTGTATGCGCAGCTGTCTAAGAAGTATAACTGCGAGTTTGACGACAGAGGCAACATCGGCAAAAGATACCGCAGACAGGATGAGATCGGAACGCCGTTCTGCGTAACCTATGATTTCGATTCGGAAGAGGATCACAAGGTTACCGTCCGATTCAGGGATTCCATGGAGCAGGAGAGAGTTGCCATTGATGAACTGGATGCATATTTTGCAGATAAGTTTACGTTTTGAGGTAGAAGAAAATGAAACAATTTACATCCAAAGAATTACGTAAGAACTGGATAGAATTCTATGAGAAGAGAGGCCATGTAAATGTCGGCGCAGTATCCCTGGTTTCGGACGGATCTACGGGCGTGCTCTTTAACGTGGCCGGTATGCAGCCGCTCATGCCTTATCTTCTTGGAGAGAAGCATCCTAAGGGCACAAGACTGTGTAATGTTCAGGGGTGCGTCAGGACCAATGATATTGACTCCGTAGGTGACAGAAGCCACGTTACATTTTTCGAGATGATGGGAAGCTGGAGCCTGGGAGATTATTTCAAGGAAGACAGATGCAAATGGAGCTATGAACTCCTTACCGAAGTATATGGCTTCGACAGGGATCATCTTGCAGCGACGGTATTTGCGGGAGACGAGAATGCTCCGAGAGATGAAGAAGGCGCACAGTGCAGGATCAACTCGGGATTCAAGCCCGAGAACATATATTACCTTCCTGCCGAAGATAACTGGTGGGGACTTGAATACGGTCCCTGCGGTCCCGATTCCGAGATGTTCTATATAGCTGATGTGCCCGACTGTGGTCCCGATTGCG
>JAEEGF011900690.1_pt1 | contig 26960 bp, 16 predicted proteins | sample 9134171 | NCBI WGS metagenome assembly JAEEGF01 (sample SAMN16246542, study PRJNA631951) | gut metagenome | biome: gut microbiome; feature: rumen; material: AP-attached | host: Bos | place: Iran: Karaj | collected 2018-10 | reverse complement strand
ACGTTGATGGCCATGCGGCCGTCTTTGCCCTTCTTGGTGGTGATGATGATCACACCGTTGGCAGCGCGGCTACCGTAGATTGAAGCCGACGAGGCGTCCTTCAACACCTGGATAGACTCGATGTCGGCCGAGTTCAACGAGTTCAGGTTCTCGTTGGTGGCCACACCATCGATAACATACAAGGGGTCGCAGGCGTTGACGGTGCTCATACCGCGCACGCGGATGGTCGAACTGCCACCACCGGGAGCGGCATCGGTCACGATGTCCACACCCGAGAGTTTACCCTGCATCGAGTTGAGCATGTTGGGGTCACTCTCGCTGATCGGGCCCTTCATGTCCATCACGGCCACGGCACCGGTCAAGTCGGCCTTGCGCTGTACCTGGTAACCGGTCACCACGAGTTCCTTCAGTTCAACGGCGTTGTCCTTGAGGGTGATGGTCATGCCATTCTCGGCAATCACCTCCATCTTCTCATAGCCGATGTAGGAAACCACGAGTGTTGCTCCGGGATTTACCTTGATGACGAAGTTGCCGTCAAAGTCGGTCACTGTACCATTGCTGGTACCTTTCTCAACCACAGTGGCGCCGATGACGGTCTCTCCTGTCTCGTCAACGACGGTGCCTGTGATTTCTGTTTGCGCATACACAATCGTACACGTCAACATGAGCATGAAGCTGAGTAGAAATCTTTTCAGTACGTTCATTGTTCTGTTGGTTTTGGTTAATATAAATCGGTTAGTTGTCGTCGATTGTTGGCAAAGTTAACCTATTATAATATAGGGGACTATCAGTTTTCGTTCTTACACTTGTAAATATGTTTCAATGTATCAATTTTGTTAGACGATGAACGATTTTTGCAAGCATTTAATGATGTAGATGCACTACCCATATCCTTCAACCATAGCAATCAAACAACAATAATCTAATGCATCCGCCCCCGATTTTTTCAAACAACAAAGACAACTAAACGACAACTCAGACAACATTTATTTTATGCATCCGCCACCCATCCCCTAACGCTTTTAAATATTGAAGACAAGAAAGACAAGAAAGACAAATTTATTGATTAATATAAAAATTGTCCTTGTTGTCTTTCTTGTCTTCTCTCTTTATCGGTCGGGATGAATTAAATGCGGATGCTCAATAAAATGTTGTTTGTGTTGTTTTTTTGTTGTCTTTGTTGTTTGAAAAAAGGGGCGCGGATGCCCAAGAGGATGTTGTTTGAAAAAAATTGTATTTGTTGTATTTATTGTTTTCTTTTTCTTGAAGTATTGTTGTTTGATAAACTCTAAACTTACTTTATCATGACGTCGAAGGTGATGGTCAGTTGGCGTGGCTTGCCTTGCTCGGTTGTGGTGACTGTGTAGGGGATGTGTTGGAGGCCTTTGGGGGTCTTTTCGTCGGGGGTGTAAGAGATGGCTAGAGTTTCGGTGCGGTCATTTTCGTCGCGGTGCAGGACGACCACATTTCTTTCTTTGGTCTCACCGGGGTGCATCACGCCCAGGTCGAAACGGTCGGTCGAGAGGCGCAGGTTTTCGCTCACGGCGATGGGAAAGCGTTTCATGAGCGTTTCCTCGCTCAAGATACTGTTTCTTGTCATCGACAGTTTCACTCGTTTGCGCTCGGCACCGGTCAAGTCAGCCTTGGGCAGTACCTGATAAGCGACCTCGACGACATCCTTAAGTTCAACGCCATTGAACTTGAGGGTGATGGTCATGCCATTCTCGGCAGCCACCTCCATCTTCTCATAGCCGAGGGAGGAAACCACAAATGTTGCTCCGGGATTTACCTTGATGACGAAGTTGCCGTCAAAGTCGGTCCCTGTACTATTGCTGGTACCTTTCTCAACCACAGTGGCGCCGATGACGGCCTCTCCTGTCTCGTCAACGACGGTGCCTGTGATTTCTGTTTGCGCATACACAATCGTACACGTCAACATGAGCATGAAGCTGAGTAGAAATCTTTTCAGTACGTTCATTGTTCTGTTGGTTTAGGTTAATAAAATCGGTTAGTTGTCTTTGTTGTTTGAAAAAAGGGACGCGGATATCCAAGAGGATGTTGGTTGAAAAAAAATGTATTTGTTGTATTTGTTGTTTTCTTTTTCTTGAAGTATTGTTGTTTGAAAAGAGGAGGATCAGGGCTTGCGTGCCTCGCCTGGGACGGTGCCGAACTCGTCTTTGTAGCACTTGGTGAAGTAGGAGGGTGAGGCGAAGCCCACCTGGTAGGCGATCTCGCTGACCGACAGCGCGGACTCCTGCAAGAGCCTTTGGGCCTGGGCCAGCCTTGCCTTGCGCAGCAGGTCGACTGGTGTGTTGCCTGTCAGAGCCTTGACCTTGCGGTAGAGCTGCACACGGCTCAGTCCCATCTCGGCGGTAAGGTCCTCGACGCTCAGGTTGCTGTCCGTCAGACGCTGCTCTACCATATTCTTGAATCGGGCAATGAAGGCATCCTCGATGGGGGTTGCGGCGATTGCGGCAACTTCGGATGCAGCCATTTCGGCAGGCTCTGTTGCGGGCTTCGTGCCCCACAGGTCCTTGAGCTGGTGGCGGCTGTGCAGCAGGTTGCTGATGCGGGCCAGCAGCAACTCGGGAGCGAAGGGTTTGGTCAGGTAGGCATCGGCACCGCTCTCATAGCCCTCAATCTGGTGCTGACTCAACGCCCGTGCGGTGAGCAGGATAACGGGGATGTGGCTCGAGATGATGTCCTTTTTCGCTTGTTGGCAGAATTCAAGGCCGTTCATCACGGGCATCATCACGTCCGACACGATGAGGTCGGGCACCTGTTCGCGCGCCAAATCAAGACCCCGTTTGCCGTCCTCTGCTTCCAGGATGTGGTACTGCCCTTGCAGGATGGAGCGCAGATAGGTGCGGATATCGGCATTGTCATCGACGATGAGCACCGTGGGCGCATCCTCGTCCTGTTCGGCAACTTCGGTTGGCGCTGCAATGGGCTGTGACACGGTGATGGCATCGACCTGCTCGCTGGTCATCTCGGGGTTGGGGGTCCCCACTTGGGCATCCAGCATCTTGTTGATGAGGCCTGTGAGATGGTGGGTATTGCGGCGAACGATGAAAAACAGTTCGCGTGCCCTATCGCTCGCATGGCTGAAATCGTCGGTCCTTAACAGTTGGTCCAGAGGCCCCTGGATGAGCGTCAGCGGCGTGCGCAGCTCGTGACTCACCTGGGTGTAGAAGTCCAGCTGCTCACGTTCCATCTGTATGCGTTCGTCCTGAATGCGGGCCCGCTGCAGGTAATACATGTAGATGCCGACAAGCAGTGCCAGCAGCAGGAAAATCGCGGCCAAGGCCACAAAGATGAGCGTGCGCTGGTTGCCCAGTTGTGCCTGGTATTGGTCGGTCTTCTCATGCAGTTGTTCCAGGTTGTGCGACTGTCGCATGATTTCCTCGCTCTCCATCAGCAGCACGCGGGCATTGTCTTGGGTGACAAGCGCCGACATCAGTTTCGTCTCCTTTTCGTAGGGTCTCCCCTCAAGGATATCCACCGCCAGTTGCAGCAGCTGGTCTCCGTGGGTGGGATAGATGTAGGAAGCGTCCAGCAGCGAGTCCTGCACCAGCCTGATGCCGCCGTTCTCGCCCGGCAGACCATCGATGCCGCAGAACAGCGGTAACGTGCCGCCAGCCTCCTCAAAGGCCTTGCGGGCACCCATGGCGGTGCGGTCGTTCATGCCGAACACCAGGTCAATCTTCTCGCCCTTGTTCTTGTCTAGCCATTGTTTAACAGTGTTGTAGGCCGTCGGTTCGGTCCAGTCTCCCTGCAAGGTGGCGACCACCTGGATGCCTGGATGCTCGGCAATGGCCTCCCTGAATCCGTTGTGTCGCTCGATAGCGGGCGAAGACCCCTTCAGGCCCATCACCTCGATGATTTTGCCACGCTCATCGAGCCGGGTGGCGACATACTCTCCCATCAGGTGGCCCATCTCATAGTTGTCGGCACCCATGTAGGCCGTGTATTTCTTGGTGTTGGTCTTGCGTTCAAACACAATTACCGGAATGCCCTTGTCATAGGCACGGTCGATGGCAGGTGAAATCGTGGAAACCTGGTTGGGAGCTACAATCAGCAGGTCAATACCAGTGCCCACGAGGCTGTCGATCTGTTGAATCTGGCGCTCGTCGCTATCGAATGCCACTGCAAACCTCAACTCCACATTGTCATGGAAATAGGCACCTAATTGTAACTCGGAGTTCTGCTTGTCACGCCAGATGTCATCAGAGCACTGCGACACCCCGATGCGGTACTTCTTCTCGTTATGAGAACATGAGGTCAGCAGGCCCAATAAAAGCAATATAATAAAAGCAAATTGATAGTTCTTTCGCATTTTTGGTTAACATTATAGCCATAAATACGTTAAATTAATTACGTATTGGTCATAAATAATCAATTCCGACTGCAAAATTGCTAAAAATCTGAAACATATCAAAATTTCTTGCAGGATTTTGCTTTTTTTTGCTACTCTCTTGAATTTGCAACTGAATTTTTATATCTTTGTGTTTTCATAACCGATGTTCATGGAGATAGGCATTACACAACGAATATTTTATTAACCCTAAAATGTTTAAAGCGATGAAAAGGTATTACATGATTCTTGCAGCGATGGCTGCACTGACAATGACTGCCCAGGCCCAATTCCTGGGATGGATAGAGGTGGGGGATTTTTACAACGCCACCGAGACTTACAACGGCTCATACTTTGACTCGGCGCCCACTACCTTCTATATAGCTCACACTGGTTCCCAGATGATCTACACGCCCGACCTGCTCACCGGCATGCACGGCAAGGACGGCGTGAAGGTCAAGTACCTGAATTTCAAGTTCTACGATGAAACCTATGAGGAGATTGTGCGCAATGCGAAGGTTTACCTTCAGGAAATTGATGCCACCGAGTTTGCTATCAACGAGGATGGTATCAAACAGTTCTTTGACCTTGGTGAACTGGTTGCTGAGGGGCGCTATGACATCGACCTGCTTGAGAGCTACGGCGAGGATATGACTCTCACATTGGAAATTCAGGAACCGTTCTCCATCACTCCGGACAAGAGTCTGCTCGTGACAATCATTTTTGATGCCGAGGATGATGACAACTGTACCATGGGCAGCGACTATGCCCCCTTCTACACCTCGGACATTCGTGGCAAGGCGATGACCTATACCAACAGCTGGGTCAGCTTTGTGGACTATGTCATGGGCTCCGACTTCCCCAATGCGACCGCTATGCTGGGTTGCGGCACCAATGTCAACCTTCCCGTGACCGAGATTGGCTACACCTACGACAGAATGCTGGGCGACGCCAACGGTGACGGCGAGGTGAGCATCGCGGACATGTCGGTCATGATTGACTCGGTGCTGGGCAGCGCTCCAAGCAGCTTCTACGAGGTGAATGCCGATATGAACGAGGACGGCGGCATCAGCATTGCCGACGTCACCATACTGATCGACGTGCTCCTGTCGGCGGAGTAATCTGCCACAACCCTGGTCAATTTTAGGTCATGTGAAACGTTTGTTGTATCTTTGTCATCCCAAGAAATAACAAACGGCATGATGAGACGATATCTATTGGCCATAGTGGCAATGGTGCTGGGGGTGCTGACGCTCGCGGCACAGCAGCACAAGACCCTGCGCCAGTGGGGATTTCCCACGGGGATTTTTGAAACAGGACAGTATAACGCCATCACCGATGTGCCGGGGGTGACGGTGGGTCACGTGACCCTCATCGAAGGCGACAGCGTGCGCACGGGCGTGACTGCCATCGTGCCGCACCAGGGCAACATCTTCCGCCAGAAGGTGCCGGCTGCCATCTATGTGGGAAACGGATTCGGCAAACTGGCGGGCGTTACCCAGGTGCGCGAACTCGGTAACATCGAGACGCCCGTGATTCTCACCAACACCCTGAGCGTGGCAGCGGGCATGGAGGGCGCCATCCGCTATACCCTCATGCAGCCTGGCAACGAGCGTGAGAACTCGGTGAATGCTGTGGTCGGCGAGACTAACGACGGCCGCTTGAACGATATACGCGGGATGCACGTCACGCCCCAGATGGTCATCGACGCTATCAGCAAGGCGCATGGCGGCCCCGTGGAGCAGGGTTGTGTGGGTGCCGGAACAGGAACCATCTGCTTTGGTTTCAAGGGCGGCATCGGCACTTCATCGCGCGTCCTGCCCGAGTCGTTGGGAGGCTACACCGTCGGCGTGCTCGTACAAACGAACTACGGCGGTATCCTTGAGATTGACGGCGTGCAGGTGGGTCAAAAATTGCAAAAGCATGATTTCATTAACCATGTGCGCAAGAGCGAAAATGTGGACGGGTCCTGCATGATGGTGGTCATTACCGATGCCCCCCTGGATTCCCGCAATCTGGAACGTGTGGCCAAGCGTGCCATGATGGGCATGGCCAAGACGGGTGGCATTGCCAGTAACGGAAGTGGCGACTATGTCATTGCCATGTCGGTGGCCCCCGAGAACCTCATCGACAGCCGTGCCAGAACGATCACTTCGACCGTGCTGGCCAATAGCGAGATGTCATCAATCTTTGCTGCGACCATCGAGGCGACTGCCGAGGCCCTGTGGAACTCGCTCTTCATGGCCGATTCGATGACGGGCAAGGGTGGTTACCACGTGGAGGCCCTGCCTGTTGAGCAGGTGCTGGAGATGTTGAGGAATAGGCGTTAGATATTAGGCTTTAGGTTTTAACATGAGTTCGACGAATTTGTTATTTGTGAATCAGTGCATTAGCAACTCCCCCTCTTAGATAAGAGGGGGTGCCCGTTAGGGCGGGGGCGTTGATAATACCCGAGAATATAATTCAAAGAAAAATCATACTCCTCCGGCGCACTCCCCCTCCTCCGCCCTAACGGGCACCTCCCCCCAGGCGGGGGAGGAATCCCATCTCCCCTATCTTAGGGGAGGAGTTGACAGACAGCACTTTATTTTCGTCGAACTTGCTTTAGGTATTAGGTATTTTGTGATGAGACGGACAGTTTTGAGATTTTGGATTTTTGTTTTGGTGGCATTTGTTGTGTCATCGGTAGCAATGGCTGGTGATGGCTCTAAGGTGCGTGTGGGCCTGGCATGGCAGCCCAATGAAACTGCCTTTGAGCGTGTCGTCCTCTCTATCGAGCAGGCTGGTGGCGAAGCGGTGATTTTGCCGCAGATACGCCCTGCTGGATTTGACTACGACAGCACGGCATTATGCCCGAAATATACCGATGAAATGGGCGTTTTGTATCAACAATATGCCGACATGATCAAGCGCAACACCTATCATGGTACTGACATTGACGAGGCGTTGGCTGGCATTCAGGCGGTCGTCTTTTTGGGCGGTGGTGACATCAGCTCGACATTGTTTGCCGAACCCCAACCCTGGCACGGCATCGCCGACGACAGTCCCGCCAATGCCACCCGCGATGTGTCGGAATACCTGACGATGGCCTATTGCCTTGACCACGATATTCCTGTGCTGGGCCTGTGCCGAGGCATGCAGATGTTGGGTGTCGTTTCGGGGGCATCGCTCATTCAGGATTTGGGCAAATTCTTCGATGAAATGGGCAGAAATTACCATTTTCTCCACCGCATGAAACGTGATGCCGAGGGTAAACGCTACTACACGCCACACGATGTAACGGTCACCGACCACACCTCGCTGCTCTATGCCATAGCGGGCACCGATACCATTCGAGACGTGCCCTCCTGGCACCATCAGGTCGTGGGCGATGTGACGGGAACCCCCTTGCGGGTAACAGGCGTGACCCAAACCGAGGGCGTAGATATTATCGAGGCCATCGAGCGAACTGACAAACGCTTTGCCCTTGGAGTGCAGTTCCACCCCGAGGAGGCCGTTAAGCAGCACCTCAAGGGCCAGCCAAGCGCTTCCCGTTTCATGCCCCTTGACGAGGCCCTAAAATACTTCATCTCGCTAATCGAACATGCCCAAGAAGGCCGCCATTTCATCCCGGGCCGTGCCTATACGATGTCAGATACCACCGTTTATAATAAGACCGACGACGAGTGCTACAATTTCTTTGCTGTCCTGGGCCGTGCCGAGCAAGGTTCTCTCGAAGGGGCTGCTGCCGAGTTGTCGTTGTTGCTCAATCTGTTTGAGCGCCGCCATCCCGATGCGGGCGACGTGTCTATTCAGGAAGTCGCCAAGTGGGCCACCGAGTGTGGGTGGTTTGCCCATGCCAGCCGTCGTTGGGAACACACGGCAGCACCTGAATATATTGCCGTTGCTAAGAACGTCCTTGGCGGTAACCGCGTCTTGCCCTCAAACATCGTTGAACACGATTGCCGTGAGGATTTGGCCTATATCGAGACCTACGGCGTGAGGTACAGCCCATATCAGAATGATAAGTACGTGAGCGGGGTGACGGTGTGTTACCAGGCTCCTGTGCACGAGCACAATGGCCGCAAGTTCGGCTTCAGGCGGCCCTCGCATTGGGTTTTCTATTCTTTCCCAGCAGCTAAGAGCGACCCGTTTGGTTCACTGTGCGACGAGAATTGCGGCCACCAGAACGTGACCAACGCTGAGGATATCGTCAGATAACCGATAAAGGTTGATTAGAGCAGCATCAGGGGCATCTCTAGCGGCGCGTCCTTGAAAAGCAGTTCCGATAACTTATTGACGGTGAGTATCGTTTCAATCTTGGTGCAGCGTGCGATACGTTGGGCTTTGCCTTCATCAAGGGCATAGCAGCCGTTGTTCTCGCTGATGTGGTTATCGCCCGTGACGTGCAGTTTCAACGACAGGTCGGCATGGGCGGCAGCATAGAGCCGTAGCGCTTCCATCACATTGACAATGCGCACCATTCCCTTGTAATGCGGCTTGACGAGGTAATAGGACTTGTCAAATCGGCAATATTCCTGCAACGTCTCCCAATTATGCCCGTCTTGCATCAACACGCACGGGCGAGAGCGCTGCCACTGGTCATAGGCCTCAAAACCGTTTTCCACCACATTCTCGTCTTGCAGCGGACAAGTGCCCACCTGGGCATAGCCGAGTTTCTCATACATTTCCTGCAAGCCCTCCTGCTCAATCAACAAGGTGGAGAACACCTTGCCCTGGCACATGAGTCCGCGGTGCATATACTTAAACAGACGTGAAATCAGGTGCTGGCCACGGTACTCAGGCAGAGTGCCCACAGCGTACAGATAAACAGCGTCGGCATGATGGCCATGGTAGTTCATGGAGTAGGGGAGCGCTTGGGCAGCCGACACGACTTGCCCATCCTCGATGCGGCAATAATTGCCTGCAGGGGAATATACCCTTGAGAAGAAAATCTCGAGCGCCTCTTCGCGGTCGTTGAACACCGTCTTCATCAACTGGCGCACGCCTTCACGCTTGAGCTCCTCTTTTTGGGCAGATTGCTGAGGATAGGAGATGGCGCGGTCTTTTTTGATCTGGTAGGCAGGATGATAAGACGATTTGGCACGCCGCAGCCCGGGCAGTCCCATGTCTTCCTCCAGGTTGATATAGGTATATTGCTCGGGTATCTGCTGCATGAACTCGTGGCGCACGACGGTATAAACGCCCTTATAGGCGATATCGGCCTTTTCGACACACAGGTCAAAGGTATTGGTGTTGATGGGCACGCCATAGGTGAACGCCACCATCTTTCCGTCGACATATAATGCCCCGCCAATGGCACCGAACCGCTCCCAGTTGGCAAATACCTGGCTGATGGACTCTCGCTCCATCACCTTGCTGTCGGCCCCCTGGAGATGCCCGATGGCTTCGGCATTCTCGCTCCATTGTTGCAAGAGCTCCATACATTCGGCAAACATTGAGGGTTCAAGCGCGCGGTATTTGTGGTTGGGGTAGAAGCGTGGGAATTGGTACAGATGCTGCCGCTTGGGGCGCATCTCCTTGCCTTCCAGCGAAATAATCTTCTCCCTCAGGCAAATATAGTCGTAGCGCTCTATCATCGGCTCGCTGAACTCAAACTCGCCGGGGAATGTCCGTTGCAGGAAATCGATTTCCTGCTGGTTCAGGCTGTTGATGCTGAAGGGCTGGTGATAGGCAAAGCACTCGTCGCGCAAGGTGCGAATGACACATTCCAAATTACCATCACTCGCCTCGGTCAAGCGCGGGTGTTCAACCCCCTCGGGCACAGGCGGCAACGGCATGGTGTGGGTGTATTGGCCGTCGTAGATGAAACGCAGCACCAGGTAACCCTTGATGATGGCATATTCCAGGCCATAGCGGTTCCACGTGAGCAGATTTATACCACTCCACTCGCAACCCTGGACATCTTCCCACTGCAGATAAGGGCGGATGATGTCCAGGTCTTCGAAGCCTATTGCTTTATACTCAATCATCAGATGCCGTGTAGGCTCTTACTTGGTTGTGACGTAGTATCCCAATGACTCCAGTTCTGCTTTGCTCATCTGTTTGCTGTACAGACCAACGGGCTCTACTACACACGTTCCATCCTTCTTGACAGTGACTCTCACGAGCAGGTTGTCGCCGCCATTGGGATGGTCCACGAAGTTCATCGACCGCATGGTGATGTGCCGCACACCGTTAAACATGCGGTCATCCCAAGCATGGACATGTCCCCAGAAGGCGATGGTCGTGTCCCACTCCTCAAGTTTGTTGAGCAGATAGTATAATTCCTCGCGGCAATAAGTCGAGGCAAACTCGTTCATCGTCGGGCGGAAGATGTTGGTGTGGGTGAAGGTGAAGGTGTTGCGAATCGGTTTGTCGTCATTCAGTAAGGCATTATTATCGATTTCATCTGTCTGGAAATCTCCTAATGTGCCATTGGCAGAATCCAGGAAGATAAAGCGGTCATAACTGTCGCCCACTTTGACGGTGAACTCGTAGAAAGAAGTCTTGAATTGTTCGCAGAATAAGGACCATCCATTGTGGGTGATATCATGGTTGCCCACGACAGGGTAAAATGGCAAATTCCAGTCATCCCAGGGTTTAAGGTAATTCTTAGTTGAAGGAGTTATCCTTTTATCGAAATACATTCCATCGTCAGCCGTGTGGTATTCATCAATGAGAGGTTTAATGTATTTGGCTTTCCATGTCCTGGTCGCATCATATAATGCAAATTGGGTGTTGGAATAGTATTCAGGCTTGGTGTCTACAATGTCGCCCAGGTGGCAATAGAACAGGTCATCGTTTTCGATGCCGATTTCTATCATCTCATACAGTCGGCCTGGATCGAAGGTGACGTGGCTGTCGCTGCCGACAAGGAATGAATACTCCTCAATGCTGTCAGTAAGATCCCAGTCCAAATCTGCGCCATGGTAGGAGTAATAAATCAGTGACTGCCTCACGCGGTCGTCAACACTGGTGTTGCCCAGAAGTACGCCCTGGGGACTCACTTTCTCACAAGAACTGAATAATCCACTTGCTGCCAGCAGAGCGGTTGCCATAAGGATATATGATATTGACTTTTTCATGATGATTTCGTTGTTTTTTCGGTTTTTAGTTTGCGGCTGCCCAACTAGAAACTAGGGACAGGAAACTATAAACTCAGTTATTTCCATCGATAAATTAAACCAATTTTGCCTGTTGTCTCATATTTGCTTGCCAACTGGCTCATCGAGCCGGCAGGGCGGATGTTGAACTCGCCGAACATCTTCCATCTGGGATTGAACTTGTAATAGAAGTCCAGTCCCCAGTTGATGTTCCAGTTCTCGTAATAAAAGTCGTCATAGTTGCGGAACAGCAGACCCACGTTCCATTCGTGGGTGCGAGGGCGCAGCGTGGCGTGGGCACCGAAGGTGAGCGTCAGCGGCTCGGTGTAGTGGTCGCCCATCATGCTGTAATTGATGAGTGAGCCGCCCAGGGTGATGTCCCAGTAGCCGCGCTCAAACCTCACCGACATGTTGCCGATGTTCTCGTTGGTGTTGTACTCGTGGTAATGGTTGAACATGTACTCACCCGAGGCAAACATGTGGAATGACCTGATCTTCAGGTGGTATTCACCCTTGGCCTTAAAACCATACAAACCCTTGGTGTACTGCAGGTTGGCACCGCCGTCCACGCTCCAGTGGTCGTTGAAGTAGTGCTTGTAGTGAACGGTGTTGCCGATGCAGGGTCCCGTGATGATGTTCTTGCCAGTGGTCAGCGACACCGAGGCCTCGTGCTTGTTCTCGCCGTCAAAGGTGTGCTCGCCGCTGTAGTACTGCGCCAAGGCGGTGCCAGTGGTCACGGCAAGCATTAAGGTCACGGTCAATCTTTTAAGTGTTTTTATCATATCAATCGAGATTAATGTTTTTTTTTAAAACATCGTTTTTAGAATGAGATACACAAAGAGCCGCCCAAGACCCACTGGTGCAGGTGTTTCTTGACGCTGGAGGTCAACGGCTCTGTAATGTTCCATCCAGCAAAGATCATCCCGATAGCGAATTCCGGGGACATTGCGCCTAAGAATTCAAACGGGCTGTAGGAGGCGGTATAGGTCTTCTGGGCATAATCGTAATCACAGAACAGGCGCCAGGAGAATGAGTTCTTGTAAGCGTAGGTGAAAGACAGGCCTGTGCCAAATTTCAGGGAGTTGGAGGCATGAACGTTGATCAGGTCCCAGTCATAGGACACGTCCTCATCGGTCTTGAAGAAGAGTGGATCGTCCTCGCCTTCATATTCATAGTTGACGTCCAGATGTTTACCTGCCATCTTGGCCGTCACGTCGAGGTCATCCATCACGCTGCGACCCAACAGCAGCTTTGACCCGATGGCAAATCGGGAGGACAACGGCAGGCTGAAGTATAACCCGGCGTCACCGGCAAACTCGGTGATGTGGTCGCTCTCAATGGTGAGGTCCATATATTCAATTGAGTTCAGCAGGTCGGGATTCGTCATGAGTTCTTTCAGTGATTTGTGCTCGTTCTCGGCAAACAGGTTCCACCCCTTGATGGGGGTACTCTTGACGCGCAAGCGGCCTCCGACACCCACATAGGGGCAGAAGAACCAGGCACCCTCGGCACCCACAGCCGTCGCACTGCGGAATTGCAGCCTCAAGGGGCCATCGGTGACGTGTACCACGGGATCCTCGCCCTCATCAAGCAGTTCCTGGGGCAGTTCAAAGTTGATTTCGGGCAATACCAGATTCTTGTTGCCCAGGCCGATACCCATCGAGATGGAAAAGAATGTGGGATTCTCTCTCAGGTCGGGGTAGTAGGCGAGGTCATTCATCAGCAGGCCTTTCTCCTTGAACAACAGGTCGCAGATGCCATAAGCGAGCTCGGTGGAAAGAATACCGATGCCTGCACCCGAGAGCACGTCGCTGATCCAGTGCCTGTTGTTAAGCACGCGCATCACGCCAGTACCAGTGGCTAACGTATAGCCGGCGACGGAGTACCACGGCGAGCGCGTCAGACCATATTCCTTGTGCAGGATAGTTGCACCGACAAAGGCCGTGGCCGTGTGCCCTGAGGGCCATGAGTTGCGGGTCGAGCCATCGGGACGCATTTCGCTGGCGGTGTATTTGATGCCGTTGACAAAAGCAGCCATCACAGCATAGGAAGCGAGTGACGAGGCAAACAGTCGTGGCCAGGATGAGCGGCCCTCGACACCCGCCATTTTCAGGCCAGCGGTCAGGACGATGCCTGAGAACTGGGTGTAGTTGTCGATTTCACTATGGAAATTGTACTTGATGAGGCGAATCTTGGTGTTCGGATTATTGTAATTCTGGCGGAAAGCCTCTTTCTCGCCCTTAGCGATCATGCCGGCCACGAACAGCGGGATGCCCACCCACGTCTGGTCGTCCATGAACTTGTAGGGCTTGACGGTAGGGTTGGTGGTGTTCCTGAAAAAATGAAAATCAGGGCCCTGATATCTTCTGAAAGTACCTGGATCCATCTGGGCACATTGTAGGCGCCCCTCAAGTACATTGGCATCATACGATAACACGGTGTCCGTGGCATGAACGGTCACCGTGTCGGCAACGTTGATAGCCAGGTCTGTTTCCTCGACAATCGTTGCGAGCGAGTCAACGAGAACCGGGTCGCTGTTATCGGTCTGTTCAGTGGCCCAAGTGGTGAATGGCAGTAATGCGGCTGCCATCAGAAATATGACATGTGTTTTCTTCATAAAACCACAGTATTTAATCGTATGTGTAGTGTTTCAGTACCTGGCGGTAGCTGTTGAAAATCTTGCTCTTGGAGACGAAACCGACATACTTGCCGTCCTCGTCAATGACAGGAAGATTCCAGGCCCCTGTGGAGTCAAAGGTTTTCATCACCTGCTCCATGGGCGTGTTCAGGATAATCTTAGCAGGTGGTCGCGACATGAAACGCTCAACATTGATGCGGCGGTAGAGGTCGGGCCTGAACATGATGTTGCGGATATCATCGAGCAAGACCACACCCAACAGGGTGCCCTCATCATCGGTAACGGGGAAAAGGTTGCGGTGGCTCTGGGAAATGATATCCACCATGTTCTTGAGGCTCATGTCGGGGTGAACAACAGTAAAATCTTTTTCTATCACACTGTCCATCTTGAGCAGCGTGAGCACCGAGCGGTCCTTCTGGTGGGTGAGCAGTTCACCGCGCTTTGCAAGACGTCGCGAGTAGATGCCGTAAGGGGTGAAGATGCGGCAAACACCATAGCTGCTCGCCGACACGATGAGCAACGGCAGGAACAAGTCATAGCCGCCTGTCATCTCGGCCGTGAGGAAGATGGCCATTAACGGTGCATGCATCACACCGGCCATCACGCCAGCCATACCCATTAAGGCGAAGTTCTTGATGCTCAAGGGCGTTTCGGGATCAATAATGCCTATATGGTTGATCAGGAAGGCGAAGAACACGCCTGCCATCACGCCCACAAACAGAGAGGGAGCGAACGTACCGCCGACACCACCTCCGCCATTGGTCGCTGCGGTAGCAAATACCTTGAAGGCTCCCAGGGCAAACAGGGACAAGAGCACGGCTACCGTATTGCTGCGATAGGCATAGAAAAGGCTATTATTGAAAATGCCCGTCACGTCACCATTGATGAGACCTGTGATGCTTTCATAGCCTTCACCATAGAGGGGCGGCATCAAGAAGATGAGCAGGCTCAACGTCAAGCCGCCCACTGCAAACCTCACCCAGCGGTTGCGCAAGCGCTTAAACCGCCTTTCCACCCTGTCAATCAATGTAATGAAATAGAGCGACACAAAGCCGCAGAAAACACCAAGAAGAACGACAAACGGGATGCGGAAGGCATAGAACGGCTCACTCTGAGAGAAGAAGAACTCAACATTATAGCCGGTGAAAACATAGGCTACCGTTGCTCCGGCCACCGACGCCACAATCAAGGGAATGGCTGCGCCCGCTGTGAGATCGAGCATCAGCACCTCGATGGTGAACAGCAGGCCGGCGATGGGGGCCTTGAAAATGCCGGCAATACCGGCTGCGGCACCGCAGGCCACCAGCATGGCGAGCTGTTGGGGCGTGAGCCTGAATGCCTGTCCCAGGTTGCTGCCGATGGCGGCGCCTGTGAACACAATAGGGCCCTCGGCTCCCACCGATCCACCAAACCCGATGGTAATCGATGAGGCAATGAGCGATGAATACATGTTGTGGATCTTGAGACGGCTCTTCTTCAACGCCAGGGCATAGAGCACACGAGTCACACCATGCGAGATGGGTTCGCGGGCGATGTAATAGACATACAGACTTGCCAACAGGATACCGATTGCCGGAAAAACAAGATACAACAAGTTACCTTGCTCGATGCTGAAACGGCTTGTCAGGAAACCGGCAATCAGGCCGATAAGCGTCTTGAGCAAGACTGCCGCCAAGCCGGCTGTGGTGCCTACAATCAATGCCAGCAGCACTACAAAGGTCTTGTCGGGAATGTGTTTCTCACGCCACACAAGAAACTTTCGCCACCGGTGGTTGCCATCGGTGGTGGTCTGAGGCGCTTGTGACAGTTCTTGTGTTATTGGTGAGCTTGCCATCACATTCCGCGTCCGGTAAAGACAATTTTGATAGTGTAAATAAGTATCTTGATGTCGTTAAGCAACGACATGTTGTTCAGGTACATCAGGTCATAACGCACGCGTTCCACCATCTCATCAACATTCTTGGCGTATCCGAACTTGACCATACCCATTGAGGTAATTCCAGGGCGCACCTGGTGAAGCAACGCATAGGCTGGGATGCGCTCGATAATCTGGTCGATGTAGAACTTGCGCTCGGGACGCGGCCCCACGAGAGACATATCCCCCCTGAGCACATTCCAGAACTGCGGCAGCTCATCGATGCGATACTTGCGCATGAAACGGCCAAAGGGCGTAATCCTCGGGTCATCGTCCGACGACAACTGCGGTCTCCCGGCAGCCTCGGCGTTCTGGACCATTGAGCGGAACTTGATGATATGGAACGGCTTGTTGTGCAAGCCGATGCGTTCCTGCAGGTAGAATATCGGACCCGGACTGGTGCGCTTGATGATAATCGACACAACGGCATAGAACGGCATCAACGCCACGAGGGCGATGCATGAGATGAACACGTCGAGTGCCCGCTTGATGTTCTTGCCGCTATCGCTCATGCTGCTGCGCGAGATGTTGACAAGAGGCTCACCGTAGATATCCGATATGGTCACCGGAGTCTGCATCTTGTTGAAATACTCGGGAGAAATCATGATGGGTAAGCCCAAACTGAAGAGCCTGTTAATGGCATTCATCGTCTGGGGTGTATCATCACGCGTGGGGACCACGATGAGTTCCCAAATTCCCTGGCTTTCACACACCTCTTTGATTTCATCCAGATCATAGCATGGCAGCGGATTGCCCTTGACAGGGTTCTCGCCGGGAATGTTGACAAATCCCTTGATATCATGGCCCGAGGACTCGCGGCGGCTATTCAGCTTGTTGGCAAAGGCCACGGCCGACGAACCGCTGCCAATGATGAGCGTGGGGAAGGTCCACTTGCGGGAGTGGATTTGCCGTGAAGCAATGTTTGTTATGGAGGCACGCACAAGATACACGAAGCCAAAGAGCAGGGCAAACAAGATGAAAATCATCTCATAATCACTGCCTCGCACACCGATGACATCGTTGATGAGTGCCAGGAAGAATAACATCAGCGTGTTGATTCCCGAGCTGGCGGCTGTGGTCAGCAACTCCTGCACACGCGACTTGCGGCACACGTTATTGTAATAGCCGCTGAAGACATAGGTCACCATCATCAACATCGGGAAGAACAACTGGCCAAGAACCACCATGTTGCTGGTCAGGTAGCTTGCCAGATACTTGTGCCCGATGACAGTACCCATCTGCCAACGCACGCAGTTATAGGTAAACCAGGCAAGGTTAGACATCACATAGTCCCCCACCACATACTTGATGCGCTGGCGATGGGCCTTATTATTGATGTCGAGCCTGATCTTCATGATTGACTGTTGAGTGGGATTTTATCTGATAATCTTGAATGTTCCGTCTCGGTTAAGCAGAATGATATTTGACGGCTCATGAGGAGTGTTGTCGTCACGACGATAGGACACGGCATAGTCAACACCCTGGACAATGTCGCTGGAGATAGCGGCAAAATTCTTGGGTGTCGGTTCTCCGCTCACGTTGGCCGAAGTGGAAACAATGGGCTTGCCAAAACGTGAACACAATCGGTGGCAGAATTCGTCATTTGGAATGCGGATGCCCACGCTATCGCCGTCACCCAGGACGTTGGCAGCCAGATTGTAAGCGCCCTCATAGATGACGGTCAGCGGCTTGACGGCCACATGAACGAGTTCACGGGCGATGTCGGGCACATCGACCACATAGTGGTCAAGATTCTCGGCATCATCAAGTAGCACAATCAGGGCCTTGTGGTCATCACGACGCTTGAGTTCATACACACGCTTTACCGCTTCGGCATTGGTGGCGTCACAGCCGATGCCCCACACTGTGTCGGTCGGATACAAAATCAAGCCTCCCGCGCTCAACACTTTGAGGCATTGAGTGATATCGGCATCCTGTGAAGCAATAACCGCTTGTTTCTTGTCCTTTTTATTACTCATTCTGATAGTTTGCAATCTGCAAAGATAGTGCAAACAAATCAACCCCGCAACACTGATGCCCGTTTTTTCACGGCAATTTGGCCTTTTCATTTTATTCACGCAATCGGTTGCATTGATTTTTTCAAATTGAATTACATTATTTATAAACAATTTGAAAGATTATATGTTATTTTTGTAGGTGCAAATAGTAATAACCAAGAAATTATCACAATAACACTTAAAATAACATTACAATGATGAAAACTAAACCGGATTTGAGTTTTTGGAAACTCTTTAATTTAAGTTTCGGCTTTTTTGGCGTACAAATCGCTTATGCGCTGCAGACCGCTAATATTAGCCGCATCTTTCAGACAATGGGAGCCGATCCTAAGAGTCTAAGTTTTTTCTGGATTCTTCCTCCTCTGATGGGCCTTATTGTCCAGCCTTTTGTTGGCAAGTGGAGCGATAAGACATGGTGCAAGTTGGGCCGCCGTATCCCTTACCTGATTGCGGGAACCGCCATTTCGGTACTTGTGATGTGCCTGCTTCCTAACGCTGGCCGTTTGAGTTCAGTCTTTTGGGTGGCCATGTTGATAGGCACCGTCATCCTGATGCTTCTTGACACGAGCCTGAACATGGCGATGCAACCGTTCAAGATGATGGTGGGCGATATGGTCAACGAGAAGCAAAAAACCAAAGCCTACTCAATCCAGAGTTTCTTGGTCAACGCAGGCCAGGTTGTAGGCTCTGTACTCCCCTTTGCTCTTACCTACTTTGGCGTGAGCAATGATGCCAGCCAAGGAGTCCCCGCCTCATTGACCTATGCATTCTACGTCGGAGCCGCTGTGCTCATCCTGTGTGTCATTTACACATGTCTTAATGTTAGAGAGATGCCACCTGAGGAGTTCAGACTCTATCATGATGACACCGACCTGGAGAGCAACCAGCCTAAATCCAATATGCTCGACCTGCTGAAAAAAGCCCCGTCGGCTTTTTGGCAGGTTGGAACCGTACAGTTCTTCTGTTGGGCCGCGTTCCTGTTCATGTGGAATTACTCAACCGGAACACTTGCTGAAACCTGCTGGAACACCACTGACGCCAAGAGCACTGGATTTCAGGATGCCGGCGACTGGGTGGGTGTAGTCTTTGGTGTAGAGTCAGTAGCCGCCGTACTGTGGGCTATTGTCCTGCCTTATTTCAAGGAGCGCAAGACTGCCTATATCATCAGCATTATACTCGGCGCCATCGGTTTCTTCATGATTCCATTTATCCACAACCAGTATCTGCTTATCTTGCCCTATGCCCTGATTGGTTGCACGTGGTCTGCCATGCTCGCACTGCCGTTCACTATTGTCACCAATGCCCTTGAGGGAGACCCGCACATGGGCACCTACCTCGGCCTGTTCAACGGCACCATCTGCATTCCCCAGATTGTTGCCAGCATTGCCGGCTTCGGCTTTATGTTTGTGTTTGAAAAAATGGGCTTGACAATGAAGACGATGATGTTTGTTTCATCGATTCTGCTTGTTGCCGGTGCATTCTTTGTTCTAAAGATTAAGGAATCACACGGCATCAAATCGAGCATTGAATAATGTCGAAAGACGATAACAACCATAAAAACAATACACTTATGAAAGTTAGATTTAACATTGATTACAGCACCGTTTACGGCGAGAACCTGGTGCTCAATATAGTGAACAACACCGACAGGGAGAATGTGGCGGCACACGTCATGAAACCTGCCAGCGACAAAGTGTGGAAATGCGACCTCGACCTTCCCGCCAAGGCCGGACACATCGATTACTACTATAGCGTGGAACGTGACGGCAAGCAGTTGCGCCACGAGTGGACGGTCATTCCCCACCGCCTGGACTTGAACGCTGCCAAGACAATAAAGTATATTACCTATGACCACTGGAATGACATGCCCGACGACAGCTATCTCTACAGCTCGGCATTTACCGATTGTGTGGCTCTGCGCAAGCAAAATGCCGTGACCAAGGCCAAATACCCGACCTGCATCCAGCTCAAAGTGCGCGCTCCGCAACTGCGCACTGGCGAGACGCTGGCAGTGGTGGGCAATGAGCCCGCCCTGGGTGACTGGAACGAGGACAAAGCGCTCAAGATGGTGGAACACAACCACAATGAGTGGGTCATCACCCTCGACGGTGCCGCCTTCAAGAAGGCAATGATTGAGTTCAAATTCGTCGTCTTGGGCAGCAAGGGCAAGGGCATCATCTGGGAAACCGGCGACAACCGCACCGTTCTGCTTCCCGTCTTGAAGGAGGGCGAGCACATTGTCTATGAACTGCAACAGGCCTACTTCCCTCTCTATCCCGCCAAGCTGGCAGGCACCGTGGTGCCCATCTTCTCCCTGCGCAGCGAGGGCAGCTTCGGTGTGGGCGACTTTGGCGACCTCAAGATGATGGTAGACTGGGTGGCCAGCACAGGACAGCGTGCCCTGCAGGTGTTGCCCATTAACGACACTACCATTACCCACACGTGGAGCGACAGCTATCCCTATAACAGCATCAGCATCTATGCCCTGCATCCACAGTATCTCGATTTGCGCCAGCTGCCCAAACTCGCCGACAAGAAACGGATGGCCGAGTTTGAGAAACTGCGCAAGGAACTGAACGTGCTCCCGCAAATCGATTACGAGCGCGTGAACAAGGCCAAAGCCGAATACATGAAACTATTGTTCGAGCAGGAAGGTGCCCAAGTGCTCAAGAGCGACGAGTTCAAGGCGTTCTTCAGTTCCAACGAGGATTGGCTGGTACCCTATGCCGCATTCTGCCATTATCGCGACCTGTACGGCACAGCAAACTTCTCACAATGGCCCAGCCATCACGTCCTCACCGACGAGGAGCGTGCCACATTGGCCAACCCGCGCACCAAGGGGTTCAAGGAGGTGAGCCTGTGGTACTATATCCAGTATTATCTCGACAAGCAGATGCGCGCTGCTCACCAGTATGCCCAGAGCAAGCATGTCATCCTCAAGGGTGACATTCCCATCGGCATCAGCCGCGACAGTGTGGAGGCCTGGGTTGAGCCCAAGTACTTCAACCTCAACGGCCAGGCGGGTGCACCGCCCGATGCCTTCTCTACCAACGGCCAGAACTGGGGCTTCCCAACCTACAACTGGGAGGTGATGCTCGCCGACGGCTGCAAGTGGTGGGTGAAGCGCTTCCGCAAGATGGCACAGTACTTCGATGCCTACCGCATCGACCATGTGCTGGGCTTCTTCCGCATCTGGGAAATTCCCATCAACGCTGTTCATGGACTGCTGGGCCAGTTCTCGCCCTCACAGGGCATGAGCGCTCAGGAAATCCGCAGCTATGGGCTCAACTTCCAGGAGGAACTGATGACCAAGCCCTTCATTGCCGATTGGGTGCTCGACCGCGTCTTCGGCAAGTGGGCCGACACGGTGCGCGAGAAATATGTCGAGCGTGTGCATGACGACATCTACCGCATGAAGCCTGAATATGACACACAGCGCAAGGTGGAAGCGGCCTTTATGGGTAAAGAGAGCGATGACGACATCTGGATTCGCGACGGGCTCTATGCTCTCATCAGCGACGTGCTGTTCGTGCGCGACCGCAAGAATCCGGCCCTGTTCCATCCACGCATCTCGGTACAGTTCGACTTCATCTACGAGGCGCTCTACGACAACGACAAGGCTGCCTTCAACAAGCTCTACAACGAGTACTTCTACCACCGCAACAACGACTTCTGGTATCACGAGGCGATGAAGAAGTTGCCCAAACTGGTGCAGGCTACCCGCATGCTCGTGTGTGCCGAGGACCTGGGTATGGTGCCCGACTGCGTGGCATGGGTAATGAACGAGCTGCGCATCCTGAGCCTCGAAATCCAGTCGATGCCAAAAGACAACCACATCAAGTTCGGCAACCTCAACACCAACCCCTACCGCAGTGTGGCCACCATCTCGACCCACGACATGCCCACAATGCGTCAGTGGTGGGAAGAGGACTGGGACCGCACCCAGGAATACTACAACACTACTCTGTGGCACGCCGATGCAGCGCCACACCCGCTGCCAGGCTGGCTGGCCGAAGAAATCGTGCGCAGCCACCTCAACTGTCCGTCAATGCTGTGCCTGCTCTCGTTGCAGGACTGGCTGGCAATCGACGAGAAGACAAGACTGGCCGATGCCGATGCCGAGCGCATCAACATCCCAGCCAATCCTCGCCACTACTGGCGCTATCGCATGCACATGACCATCGAGCAGCTGATGAAGGCCGGCGAATTCAACGGCCGCGTGAAAGAACTGATTTCTCAAAGCGGACGATGATGAAGCGACTCACTTTACTGGTAGCGATAATCATGGCATTACTCGTACCACAAATCCTTAACGCTCGCACCGGGGTGAATTACACCCCGAGCGCGAGCGCTTTTTCGGTAGAGACCAACGATGATGCCCAACAGGTGAAACTGCGCATCTACAAGGACGGACTGAGCGGCAAACCCGTCAAGACCGTCAACATGAAGCGTGACAAGGCCGGCATGTGGCAGACCACCGTCAAGGGTGACCTGAAGGGAAAGTTCTACACATTTGACGTGAAGTATAACGGCAAATTCATGGGCGAGTGCCCAGGCATCTGGGCCACTGCAGTGGGTGTGAACGGCAAACGCGGTGCTATCATCGACATGGGGGACACCGACCCTGCCGGATGGAAAGCCGACAAACGCCCCAACATTGCTGCCAAAGACCTGATTCTCTATGAGATGCACCATCGTGATTTCTCGATTGACGAGTCGGGCGGCTTTACCAATAAGGGCAAATTTCTCGCTTTGACCGAGCCTCGCGCCATCAGTCACTTGAAGGAACTTAGCGTGAACGCAGTGCACATCTTGCCGTCGTTTGACTATGCCTCGGTCGATGAGACGCGCTTGGGCGAGCCGCAGTACAACTGGGGTTATGATCCCGTGAACTATAACGTGCCCGAGGGCGGCTACTCCACCGACCCCTACAAACCCGAGGTGCGCATCCGCGAGTTCAAGCAGATGGTGCAGGCCCTGCACCAAGCCGGCATCAAGGTCATCCTCGACGTGGTCTATAACCACACATGGAACATCGACGGCAGCAATTTCCAGCGCACACGCCCCGATTACTTCTACCGCAAGAATGCCGACGCCACCTACAGCAACGGCAGCGGTTGCGGCAACGAGACGGCCAGCGAGCGCGAGGGCATGCGCAATTTCATGATCGAGAGCGTGAAATATTGGGTGGACGAGTACCACATCGACGGATTCCGCTTCGACCTGATGGGAGTGCATGACGTCGAAACGATGAACGCCATCCGCGCCGCCCTGCCTCAAGACATTTTCATCTATGGCGAGGGCTGGAGCGCCGGCAGTTGCGCTTACGCCGGAGAATTGGCCATGAAGGCCAACATCAACAAGATGCCAGGCATCGCCGCCTTCAGCGACGAGATGCGCGACGCGTTGCGCGGCCCGTGGGATAGCAACAGCAAGACGGCATTCCTGGGCGGTGTCAAGGGCAATGAAGAGAGTCTCAAGTTCGGCATTGTGGGTGCCATCCAGCATCCCGGCGTGGACTACACAAAGGTGAATTACAGCAAGGAGCCCTATGCTCTGGAGCCTACCCAGATGATTGCCTACGTCAGCTGCCACGACGACATGTGCCTCGTGGATCGCCTCAAGGCCAGCGTCAAGGGCATCACTACCGACGAACTCATCCGCCTCGACCTGCTGGCACAAACCATGGTCTTGACCTCACAGGGCGTACCGTTCATGCTCAGCGGCGAGGAGATGCTGCGCGACAAGAAGGGCGTTCACAACAGCTACGAGAGTCCCGACAGCATCAACCACCTCGACTGGAACAACCTGGAGCGTTATCCGCAGGTGATGGAATACTACAAGAACCTGATTGCCCTGCGCAAGGCCCATCCCGCCTTCCACATGGGCAGCGCCGACTTGGTGCGCCGCAACCTGGATTTCCTTCCGACCGAGAACTGCCTTGTGGCCTACCACATCAATGGCCACAACGTGCCCGGTGAACAGTGGGGCGACATCTATGTGGCCTTCAACACCCACAAGCGCGCCCGCAGCATTGAGGTCCCCGAAGGCTCCTATACCGTCGTGTGCCGCAACATCAAGTGCGACCAGGGCGGCATGGGAACGGTGAAAGGCGGCAAGGTCATTATCCCGGCCCAAAGCGCACTCATCATCCACAATTAATTATCGGTTAACACATAAATAAATCGGCAAGCATCTGTTTGTCGATTTATTTTTGTACCTTTGTGGCCGGTTTACTGAACGACCATTAACTCAAAAACCGACAACGAAAAACCAAGAACTTAAGACTTAAAACTTATATAATAATGATTAACCAGCAATTACTGAATCCCAAGAGTATTGTCGTCATTGGCGGCAGCAACAACGAGCAGAAGCCCGGTGGCGCTATCGTGCGCAACCTCAAGCAGGGCGGTTTCAAGGGCGACCTTTACGTCCTCAACCCCAAGGAAGATGTGGTGCAAGGCATCCAAGCCCATCATGACATGAAGGACCTGCCCAATGCCGACATGGCCATTCTGGTAGTGGCAGCAAAGTACTGCCCCGAGTATGTTGACTACCTGACCGAGCACAAGGGCGTGCGCGCATTCATCATCATCAGCGCTGGCTTCGGTGAGGAGACGCACGAGGGTGCCGTGCTCGAACAGCACATCCTTGACACCTGCGAGAAGTATGGCGCCGCGCTCATCGGCCCCAACTGCATCGGCCTGTTGACAACCAACCACCACAGCGTGTTCACGCTGCCCATCCCCGCACTCAGCCCCAAGGGAGCCGACTTCATCAGCGGCTCGGGCGCTACCGCCGTGTTCATTATTGACTCGGGCGTGAGCAAGGGCCTGCAGTTCAACAGCGTGTGGTCCATCGGCAACGGCAAGCAGATCGGTATCGAGGACGTGCTGGAATATATGGACGAACACTTTGACCCCGAGCACGACTCCAAGGTCAAGCTTCTCTATATCGAGAATATCTCACACCCCGAGCGCCTGCTCAAGCATGCCCGCTCGCTCATCAGCAAGGGTTGTCGCATCGCCGCCGTCAAGTCGGGTTCCAGCGAGAGCGGTAGCCGCGCCGCATCGAGCCACACTGGTGCCATCGCATCGAGCGACACCGCCGTTGATGCCCTGTTCCGCAAGGCAGGCATCGTGCGCTGCTACTCGCGCGACCAGTTGACCACCATTGGCTGCGTGCTCACCCTGCCCGAGATGACTGGCAAGAATGTCGCCATCGTTACCCACGCCGGCGGCCCCGGTGTGATGCTGACCGACGCTCTTTCCAAGGGCGGCATGAACGTGCCCCTGCTCGATCCCAAGATTGGCGAGGAACTCAAGGCACAGCTCTATCCTGGCTCATCGGTGGCCAACCCCATCGACTTCCTGGCAACGGGTACTCCCGAGCACTTGGGCATCTGCATAGACTTCTGCGAGAAACGCTACGACAACGTGGACGCCATCGTAGTCATCTTCGGTACACCCGGTCTGGTGCCCTGCGATGATGCCTACAACGTGCTGCACGAGAAGATGCTCACCTGCAAGAAACCCATCTTCCCCGTGTTGCCGTGCCTGAACATCGCTGGTCGCGAGGTGAAGGAGTTCATCGACAAGGGCCATGTGAACTTTGCCGACGAAGTGGCTCTAGCCGAGGCGCTTATCCGAGTGAGCGACACGCCCAAGCCCGCCACGACCGACAACCTGTGCCCCGAGGTTGACGTGAAGGCCGTGCGTGCCATCATCGACGGCATCAAGGAAGACGGCTATATCTCGCCCGACAATGTGCGTGCCCTGTTGCAGGCTGCAGCTATCCCCGTTGTGCCCGAGAAGGTATCGGCCAACCGTGACGAGCTCGTTGCCGCAGCGCGCGAGATGGGCTATCCCATCGTTGTCAAGGTCGTTGGTCCCGTGCACAAGAGCGACGTGGGCGGCGTGACGCTCAACGTCAAGGACGATGCACAGCTCGAGGCCGAATTCGACCGCATGATGCAAATTCCCGACGCCACCGCCGTGATGATTCAGAAGATGATTAGTGGTACCGAACTGTTCATTGGCGCCAAGTTTGAGCCCACCTTCGGCCACAACGTGCTGTGCGGTCTGGGTGGCATCTTCGTTGAGGTTCTCAAGGACGTGCAGTTCGGTCTGGCACCCCTGTCACAACCCGAGGCCGAGCACATGGTACGCTCCCTGAAGGGTTACAAGATTATCCAGGGTACCCGCGGCAAGCAAGGTCTTGACGAGGCCACCTATGTGAAGATCATCTGCCGCCTCTCGACCATGCTGCACTACGCTCCCGAAATCAAGGAGATGGACATCAACCCGCTGCTGGCTGGTCCCGACCACGTCACCGCCGTTGACGCCCGCATCCGCGTCGAGAAGTAATATCACCACCAGGGCAGAGCCCTGGTCCACGGGACAACCCCCGCTGCCAGCCCTGCAAGGCACCATGCAGCCTGTCCCGTGGGCCGGGGCTCTGCCTCGGTTAATCAAGAACCACCATGCCATTGAGCGAGAACAAGCGCCGCTGGCTGGCCGCCCTCATCTGATCCAAGTGACACAATAACCAGGTCAAAGCCCTGGCCCACCCGACACGACGGCCGTGACCGTACCTCACAAGACAGTTTCTTTTTCGGCCTTTGTCAATTCTCCTCCAAATTCATCCTCACCCTGCTGCCTTTATTGTTCCATTTTGTCTTGTCAAATACACGCTGCCAGTCTTCAAGAATTCCCTGAAATGGAAAGAAATGGCCGATTTTGATTGTTAATCTTTGTTAAATATCATAAAATCATGACGATTTTCGGTGGGTTATGGCTGTTAAAAGGCGAAATGTTTTGGTCAGGAAAATGAAAAGCAGTACCTTTGCGGGCCGATTATTATCAAAGTAATAGCCTTTTAGGCAATGCTGTGTGGAATTTGGCCGTTCCGCACGGTGTTGTTCGGGCAATTAACTAACTATTAATTAGGA
>JAEEGF012481973.1_pt1 | contig 26965 bp, 25 predicted proteins | sample 9134171 | NCBI WGS metagenome assembly JAEEGF01 (sample SAMN16246542, study PRJNA631951) | gut metagenome | biome: gut microbiome; feature: rumen; material: AP-attached | host: Bos | place: Iran: Karaj | collected 2018-10 | reverse complement strand
GCGCCAATCTTACAAGCTCTATGCCTACGGTGACAGCAGAGGTGACCATGAACTGCTTGCCATAGCCGATGTGTCATCTGTTCCATCTGCTTCATCTACTTCGCTCATAATCGTTTAATCTTCAGTGTGTTACGAGAGGAAACAGATGAAACAGATGTTTTGCAAACTTTTTTCTGAATAAGTCAGAGACTGCTGTAATACTCTCTGTAGTTGTGCTCGTCGGCCTGATGGTCGGTGAGCACTTCAAGTACCATTGGGCGCGAGAGTTCGGCAGTGAGCAGGAGCTGCATGCCCTGTCTCAGCTCTTCCATGTTGGATGCTGCCTGATAGTAGATGTCGTTCTCCATGCAGATTCCGGCAGCTACGGTCTTGTGTTCAGCAGCTACGAGGCTGTCGCGGGCAGGACTCTTCTCCAGCCCTTTTAGCAGATTGAAGATGCCGCCCCGGCCATTGTTCAGCAGCAGGATGCGCAGTCGCCCGTCGAGCTCGCTGTTCCAGAGTGCGTTCTGATCGTAGAAGAAACTGAGGTCGCCCGTGATGCAATAGACGCGACGGTCAGCCACAAGCGAGAACCCTGCAGCTGTGGAGAGTGAACCCTCGATACCGTTGACACCCCGATTGCAGAAGACACTCTCATGGGCATAGATGTTGGCCAGTCGGATGGCGGTGCTGTTGGCATAGTGCCGATAGCCAGGTGCGGCCTGTTGTTCGAAGTATTTCACGGCAGCCATGTTTGAGAAAGTGGGCTCAAACTGACGGGCATGCTGTTGCACGCGCTGCAACAGTTCCTGCCACAGTTGAACGAAGGGGTGGGGCTCCTGCTCGAGCATGAAGCGAATGTAGTCGGCTACCATCTCACCGTCTCCCTGAATCACATTCGTCAGATTCATAAACGTGTCGTTGACCTCACCTGTGGGGTTGACAATCCACGTCTGTTTAGCTTTGCGCAGGAAGTGCTTCAGTCGCTTGCTCACAATGGATCCACCTGTGTAGAGCACGAAGTCTGGCACGTAGCGCTCATCGTCGCCTATCATACATACAGCCTCGTCCATGCCCGGGTTCATGGGCTGTCCGCAGATGAGCATGGGGCGCTCTGCCTGGCGGAACATGTGGGCGATGTGGTTGAGCATGATAGATGAAAGGTCGGCTTGCTGCCATTCTATGCAGCGCTCCTCTGGCAGGGCTTCGGTGGTGAAGTCGAACAGCGGTTCGCTGATGGGCACATTGATGTGTACGGGGCCGTTCTTCTTGAGCAGGGCCTCGTTCACAAGACGGTTACAGTGCCAGCGTTCGGTGGCATCGTGGGGTTCGGGCAGGGTGACTGCCTTGCAAACGAAGCGGCCCAGAGCATCGGGCTGTGGCAGCGTTTGGCCGTCGAGCTGGTCAATCCATGCAGCAGGGCGGTCGGCTGATAGCACAACGAGCGGACGGTGCTGATAGTAGGCTTCAGCTACGGCTGGCACAACGTTGAGCAGAGCCGTGCCACTGGTGACACACACCACTACGGGTTGCTGCAGCATTTGTGTCATGCCGAGTGCATAGAAGCCTGCCGAACGCTCGTCGGTGACGGGGTGACATGTGATGTCGGGACACTCGTTCAGATTGTGAACGATGGGAGCATTGCGACTGCCCGGACATACCACTGCATGACGAATGCCATGAGCCACAAGCAGGGCAGTGAGAATATTGACGTTTTCCTTGTTCGAATACATGGGGAGAGGTGAGAGATGAGAGGTGAGAGATGAGAGGTGGCAGCTAAATGCCTAAGAGGGATTTCATGGTCTGCATTTTGGCTTCGGTCTCCTGCCATTCCGATTCCTCCACGCTGTCTTTCAGCAGTCCGCCGCCTGCATAGAGGTGGTAGGCATCGGGGCATATCTGCATGCAGCGCAGGGAGACGTAGAGGTGAGTGGAGAGAGGCGAATGGAGGTTCATGGGTCCCATGAATCCGCTGTAGTACTGGCGGTCGGTGTGCTCATGAGTGGTGATAAAACGGAACGTGGCTTCACGCGGCAGACCGCAGACGGCTGGAGTGGGGTGGAGCGCTTGGAGCAGATTGCCGATGCGCGAAGCATCGGGAAGCGTGAAGGTGAAGTCGCTGCGAAGGTGCACCAGATTGGCTGCCCTGACAGTGCGTGGCCCCTCTTCGTGATAGCTGAGGTGCAGGCGGCTCAGGGTGTCGGCTATGTAGGTAGCCACGTAGTGCTGCTCCTGAATGTTCTTCGTTGACCAGCGCATGGTCTCGCCCTCACCTTGCAGCTCATCGTCTTGCAACTGCATGGTGCCAGCCAGAGCAATGGTGCGCCAGTCGGTGTCGATGCCCTCAAGCAGGATCTCGGGAGTGGCGGTGAGCCAATAATGGCCATTGGGCAAGGCTACGAGCGCAATGAACAGACGCGGGTAACGCCGACAGGCCAGCATGAAGAGCTGCTTGGGGTCAAGCGGACGGTTGGGGCAGAGCGTGGCGTTGCGTGCCAGTACAATCTTCCTGAAGGTGCCAGTCTTGAGCTGAGCATGGAAGGCAGCAAAGTCAGCGGCATAGTGGTCTCTGTGGAGTTGGAAACTGCTGACAGCTTCCTCTACTGATGCCACCTCCTCAATGGGGTGCTCGGTGATGTGGTCAGGCCGGATGAGCATGATGGGGCAGTTGGGCGATACCTGGAACGGAGCCACCACGAAGCCGCTACGCCCGTTGAGCGCTGTGCATGAATCTAACTGCTCAATGTTGCCCTCTGTTTGCGCTATCTCCGTGTAGGTCTGCGCAAACGGGAGCCGGTAAAGTGCGAAACAACTGTTCATGGCTTGCTGTGGTGCATAATAAAGTTGGTGACCCTCACGCTCGATATGAGCTGCCCTTGGGTGTCCTTGATGTCAACCTGCCACACATGCAACTTATGTCCGCCATGCAGCAATCGGGCGAAAGCCGTCACCGTGTCGCCTTCGGCTACAGCCTTCATGTGGCTGCCGCTCACCTCGATGCCCAAGCATGAGCACCCTTCGCAAAGGGCGGCTGAACCTACGCCTGCCACATTCTCAGCCAATGCCAGCGAGGCTCCACCGCTCAGATAGCCGAATGGCTGACGGTTGCGCTCATCTACTTTCATGCGGGCCATACATGTATCGTCCTCGGGTGTGGAGATAAACTCCATCCCGAGGGCGGTACTCATATTTGGTCGTTGTTGTATGATCTGATTAATTTTCTCTACGTTCATTCTTTCTACTTAAACAATGAATACTCCTTGATACCCCAGGCCAAGGCGCTGGCTCCCATCACGTCGCGTTCACGGTCGTCAATGGTAGAGCGTTGCAGTTTCACACGCCCTTTGATGTTGTGGAACACATGGCTGTTGAACGTCTCTTCTGTAGAGTCGAACAGCCAGTGTCCGGCATTGGATATGCCACCGGTGAAGATGATGGCTTCAGGGTTGATGAGCGTAGCTAAGGCAGCCATCGCTATGCCAAGTTTCTCGCCAGTGATTCGGAATACCTCGATTGCCATCTTGTCGCCCTTTTCGCAACAGTCCACGATGGTGCGTGGGGTCAGCTCGTCCAACTCACGCATGAGCGATGGCTCGTTGCTCGCCTCCATCATCTCGTGGGCGGTGGCAATGATGCCCTTCTCCGCGCAATAGGCTTCCAGACAACCTTTGCGCCCACATCCACAATCCCTGCCGTTATGCTTGATGCAGGTGTGGCCTATTTCTCCGGCAAAGCCGTTCACACCGAAATGCACCTCTCCGTGCGAGAAGATGCAACTGCCAATGCCGTGTCCCAGCGAGATGATGACAAAGTTCTTCATGCCGTGAGCACTTCCGTAGGTGTTTTCTCCCAGCGCTGTGACGTGGGCATCGTTGCCCAGTGCCACTGCAATGCCCATACGGTCGCGCAGCATGGCAGCCAGGGGTATGATGCCTCTCCATGGCAGATTGGGTGAGTTCTCAATGCAGCCTGTGAGGAAGTTGGCACTCGGCGCACTCACACCGACGGAGCGTATCTTGTCGTAGCCTCCGTTCTCCTCGGCAAGCATGATGATTCTCTCGCTCAGTGCCGTTACAAAGTCGTTTACGTTGAGATACTCGTTAGTGGGAAATTGGTCGCGTGCAAGAATGTTGCCGCGTATGTCAACAATGGCAAAGGTGGTGTGCTTGATGCTGATGTCAACACCCACGACTCTGCTTTTTATATTCTCTTCCATGGTTATTTATATAATAGGTATGTAGGTGTGAGTTCCTGATTACTTGAATAGCGAATATTCCTTTACGCTCCATGCCAGTGCACTGGCACCGAGCATGTTGCGCTCATCGTCATTGAGTGATGAGAACATGAACTTCACTTTGTTCTCGATGTTGTGGAACACGTGCTCCTCAAATGATTTGTTGGTGGGTTCGAGCAGCCACTTGCCAGCTTTCGATATGCCGCCTGTGAGGATGATGGCCTCTGGGTCGAACACCGATGCATAGTTGGCTAACCCTATACCAAAGATGAATCCTGTACGGCGATACACCTCGATGGCCAGCTCGTCGCCCTTGTCGCAGCACTCAGTGATGAACTTTGGTGTCAGTTCTTTGCAGTTGCGCATCAGTGATGGCTCGTTGCGTTCTTCCATCACTTCGTAAGCCGTCTGCACAATGCCTGCTGCACCACAGTAAGCTTCGAGGCACCCGCGACTGCCGCACGTACACTGACGCCCTCCAGGATATACGCAGCAGTGTCCTATTTCGCCCGCAAAGCCTTCGTTGCCTAAGTGTATATGACCATTCGAGAATATGCAGCTTCCGAAACCTTGATCCAACGTTATGAACAAGAAGTCCTTCATGCCGTGGGCGCAGCCGTAGGTCCATTCGCCCAGTGCTCTTACATGGGCATTGTTGGCTACAGCCACTGCCATTCCTAATCGGTCGCGCATCAGGGCTGACAGCGGAATCACGCCCTTCCAAAGCAGGTTGCCGGAATTCTCAATGTTGCCCGTCATGTAGTTGGAACTGGGAGCACTAATGCCTATCGAGCGTATGTCCTCATAGCACCCGTTGGCCTCTATCAACTTCAGTATGTTGTCGCAAAGCGATGAGATGAAGGTGTTCACATTGGGATAGTCGGTTGTGGGGAAACTGGCTTTGTCAATGATGTTTCCTCTCACGTCGACAATGGCATAGGTGGTATATTGCAAACCAATATCCACTCCTACAACTCTGGTCTTGATTAAACTCTTAATCATGTTTTTTCTTAGGTTGGTGTAGATTTTTAGGAGGTACAAAAATAGTAATTTAATCTATATTGACCAAAAGATTACAGATATTTTTTGCTGAATTCAAGTTTATTTCTTATATTTGCCCCCGTTTTAGGGCATAAAGTGTAAGAAACAGCGAATGTCCGAAATGCGATTCGATAACCATTTTTTTTATTTATAACACATTGTTTAATTAATCACACATTAAAATTTTATTATGAGAAAGTTTTTTATGATGGCAATGGCTGTATGCGCCATGACATTTGCTTCTTGCGGCAACAAGGCTGCACAGAACCAGAGTGCTGAAAACACTGAAGTTGAAACCGTTGATTTGGAGAATGCCACTGCCGATCTGGCCGCCCAGTTGGCTGCTGGCGACGTGAACAAGTTCCAGGAGGCACTCACTGCTACCCAGAACAAGGTGGCCGAGTTGCTTCAGAACAATCCCGAGCAGGCTCAGCAGTATCTCGAGACCGTTCAGAACTACCTGAAGGAGAATGCCGAGAAGGTGAACAACCTCGTTGGCGACAATGAGGTAGTGAAGGCTACGGTGAACACCCTGGTGGAGACACCCGCCCAGAGCATTATCGAAAATCTGAAGAGTGTGGTAGGCACCACTGAGGATGCCGCCAACGCTGCAGTTCAGGGGGCTGCTGACCAGGTGGATGCTGCCAAACAGGCTGCCCAGGACCAAGTGGACGCTGCTAAACAGGCTGTTCAGGATAAGGCTGACGAAGCCAAGCAGGCTGCTCAGAACAAGGTTGACGAAGCCAAGCAGGCTGCTGCCGACAAGGTGAATGAGGGTGCCAACAAGGTGAACGAGAAAGTGAACGAGGGTGCCAACAAATTGCTGAAGGGTGCTGGACTGAAATAAACTTTACTGAATAAAACAGGGCTTTCGTTGAACGAATTTGCCCTGTTTTTTCTTTTTGCATACCTTTGCTGTCGATGATTCACTAAAAAAATGAATGATGATGAAAAAGGTATTATGTTATACGATGCTACTCGTATCTTTCTCTCTTTTCCAAGGTTGCTCGGCCAACGATGCCGACAGTGTCTCTTCAGTCGATGAAGCCCAGCAAGCACTTGCCAGTACAGAAGCCGTAAGGTTCGACAGCGATGTCGATGCGTTTGATGTGTCGCTTGATACGTCGGCTCTCACTGAGCAGGAAACTATTCCTGCTGATGACGAGGACTACATCGAGAATACCACATTCAGCCGCAATGTCAATATCGTCTTCAGTGCCGACGGCGCTACTGTCAGTGGCGATACCGATGACACTTCGCTCATCGTCACCACTGCCGATGGTCATGTGGTGGTCAACTCCACTACCTCCGATGTGGTGTGCTACACCGTGAGCGGCACTACCGACAATGGGTCGCTCACCGTTTACAGCGACCGCAAGTTTCAGCTGCAGTTGGCAGGTGCCGACATCACCAACCCCACGGGTGCTCCTATCAACATTCAGAGCAAGAAGCGCGTGTTTGTTGTGCTGGCAGCCGGTAAAGAGAACTCTCTCACCGACAGCTCGCAGTCGGATGCCAAGGCATGTTTCTTTAGCAAGGGTCAGCTCATCTTCAGCGGCAGCGGCAAGCTCAATGTGTTTGGAAACTGTAAAGCTGGCATCCGCAGTACCGACTATGTAGTGGTACGCCCCAACACCAACCTCTATGTGGTCTCTACCGCAGGCAATGGCATTAAGGGCGACGAGTTGCTCAGCATCTATGGTGGTGTGGTCAACGTTCAGGTATCTGCCGACGGGGCGAAAGCACTCTCCAGCGACGGACATGTGCGCATCAGCGGTGGACGCACCACTGCCATCGTCACAGGTTCGGCAGTCTATGATTCCGACGAGGCCGACATCTCAGGCTCGTCTTGTGTAAAGGCCGACTCCACCTTCACCATCACGGGCGGAGAGCTCTACGTGAAGAACACCGGCACGGGTGGCAAGGGTATTAGCGTTGACCAGCAGGCTTACTTCCAGGGTGGCACGGTGGGTGTCTATACCACAGGCTCTACTTATAAGTATAGTAGTTCGCTCGACTCCAAGGCCAAGGGTATCAAGGCAGATGGCAATATAGCCATCTCTGGTGGTACGGTGAAAGTGCGTACCACAGGAGGCAGTGGCTCGGAAGGCATTGAGAGCAAGGGCATCATTACCATCTCGGGTGGAAACGTGGCTTCACTGGCTTACGACGATGCCATCAACGCTTCCGGCAATCTTTGCATCAATGGAGGAACGATTTATGCTTGTAGTACTGGGAATGACGGACTGGATGCTAATGGCAATGTCTATATTCAAGGCGGAAATACCGCAGCCTATGGTTCCCGTGCACCTGAATGTGGCATCGATGCCAACGAGGAGCAGAACTACACAGTTTACATCACTGGCGGCAACCTCTTCGCCATTGGTGGCGGAAACTCTACGCCCTCTAACAGCAATTCCACTCAGGGCTATGTCACCACATCGGGCAGTGTGTCGAAAGGCAGTGTTGCTGCGCTCTATAGTGGCGATACGCTGCTGGCCAGCTTCTCCCTGCCTGCCAGCTACAGCAGTGGCTCCATTCTTTTCACGGCTACCGGCATGACTGCTGGCAACAGCTACACCTTCTCGCTGAATGGCTCAGGCACCTCACTCACTGCGCAACAGTACGGTTCGTCTGGAATGGGTGGCGGTCAGATGGGCGGAGGACCGGGCGGTAGGCGCTAACCTGAAAGACCATTCACTTCCCTCTTTTTAAATCTATCTTTTTCATCATCATTTCTAATAAAAAAAACGTAACAATATGAAAAAACTTCTACTCCTCGCAGCAGTCCTTCTGTCAGGTCTCACAGCAGCCCATGCACAGACTGACAACACCGTGACTATAGCCTACAATGGCAATTCGGCCACCGTTACTGTAGCAAGCAACATCAGCAGTTATGTGACTGTGCAGAGTGGCACATCCTCGCATGTAAAGCTCGTTCAGAGCGAATCGGTCGATGCCTTGGTTGGCGAGATTACCTACACACTGTCGGGTTCTTCCACCGATGGCGAGTTCTACATGGAAGGTTCCTACAAGGCCTCAGTCGAGCTGAACGGCCTCACACTGACAAATCCCAGCGGTCCTGCCATCAATATCCAGAACGGCAAGCGCATCAAGCTAAGTGCCAAGAACGGCACTGTGAGCACTCTCACCGACGGTGTGAATGCTGATTATAACGGTTGTGTTCACTGCAAAGGCCATCTTGAACTGAAGGGAAAGGGCACACTCAATGTCGTAGGCAACAGCAAGCATGGCATCTACAGTAAGGAGTATATGCAGGTGAAGAACCTCACGCTCAACGTTACGGCTGCTACGAAGGATGCCATTCACTGCAAGGAGTATTTCCTCATGGAGAACGGCACTCTGAACCTCACTGGCGCAACTGACGATGGCATTCAGGTCGAGATTGATACTGACATCCCGACGACAGGCATTACCACCGACCATGAAGAAGAGAACACAGGCAACTTCTACATGCTTGACGGCACCCTCACTATCAGCGGCTATCAGGGCAAAGCAATCAAGGCCGACGGCACCATCACCTATAGTGGAGGCCAGCAGAACTTCGATACCTCCGACACCGAGATGCTGGCCTCTGTAGGCTACCTCAAAGTTGCCCCGTCAGCTGCGGGTGCCACCCAGGTGTTCGATCTCCGTGGTCGTCAGTATAAGTCGTCGGGTAGCCTGTCAAAGGGACTCTACGTGGTTCGCAAGGATGGTAAGTCCACCAAGGTACTTGTGAAATAGTTCTACGGTCCTTTCCCCCCTCATTGTGTCCTTGCCAGAATGAAGTTCAGTATCCGAAACAAGCAGGAATTATTTGTCTATGTGGTGCTATGGGCTATCATGTTCATAGCCCCCATAGTCAGCATGCAGTTCCACCATGCCGAGAGCGACAGTTTCCCCTGGGAAGAGTTCTACACGGTTTGGCTCGAGGTGGTCAATCTGTTCCTTGTGTTCCTGCTCCACAACTTCCTCCTGGCACCACTGCTGGTCTATCGCCATAAGCGTCTGCTCTATTTCTCATTCGTGGCACTGCTCACAACTTGTTTTGCCATCCTGCAGTGCACCCATAAGCCAGCTATAGGCCCCGACGACCATCGTCCGACGCTGCCGGTGCGTCATGAGCGTCATGAGCCTGCCGATGCCGATGTATTCTCCTTCGATGACGAGTTGCCTCCTTTTGCCGAGCCCGATTTTCCGCGAGGTCCACACGACAAGCCACTCGACGGACGACCCCCGCTCTTCTTTGGACAGCACGATCTCGTCTCCACCATCTTCCTCATCCTCATGCTGGGCATGAACTTAGGAGTGAAGCTCTACTTCAAGCAGCGCGACGACGAGGCAAGGCTCGACCAGTTGGCCAAGGAGAACCTGCATCAGCAGCTGGAGTACCTGCGCTATCAGATCAACCCTCACTTTCTCATGAATACGCTCAACAACATCCATGCGTTAGTTGACATCGACAGTGAGAAAGCCAAGGACACCATCGTCGAGCTGTCCAAGCTCATGCGCTTCTCGCTCTACGAAGGGTCACGCCCCACCGTTCCCCTCAGTCGCGATGTGGCCTTTGTGCAGAGCTACATCCATCTCATGCGCCTGCGCTTCACCGATAAGGTGACAGTCAACGTTGATATCTCCCCTCAGCTGCCCGATTGCGACATTCCCCCCATGATGTTCATCACCTTTATCGAGAATGCCTTTAAGCATGGTGTCAGCTACCAGCAGGAGTCGTTTGTCAGCATTTCGCTCACCGCGCACGATGGCACCCTGCTGTTCACTTGCAGCAACAGCAAGCCGCGAAGTGCCGGTCCCTCGGTGTCGAAGGAGGGTGGCGTGGGCCTGCAGAACGTGCAGCGTCGTCTGCAGCTCATCTATAGCGATCGCTACCGTTTAGACATTGACGATGGTAAAGAAACATACAATATACGTCTTGAAATTCCGTTATGATGTTATACTAACGGAATTTCTTTTTTTTAATCTATTATGATCAAAGTTCTCGCTATCGATGATGAGCCCCTGGCTTTGCAACAGTTGGTGGCCTATATCAAGAAAATACCGTTTTTTGAACTGGTGGCCCAGTGCCAGAGTGCACTCGAGGCTCGTGAGGTGATGGACCGTGAGCCGGTCGATGCCCTCTTCTGTGACATCAACATGCCCGACCTCTCCGGCATGGAGTTTGTGCGCCAGTTGCCTGTGCGTCCCATCATCGTGTTCACCACCGCCTATTCCGAATATGCCATCGAAGGCTATAAGGTCGATGCCGTTGACTATCTGCTGAAGCCCTTCGGCTTTGCCGATTTCCAACGGGCCGCCTTGAAGGTGAGGAAAAGCCTCACTCCCAGTCCCTCTCCCAGGGAAGAGACTGGGGTAGAGGATTCCATCTTCGTAAAGACCGACTACAAGACTGTTCGCATCTCGCTCTCCGACATACGCTACATCGAGGGCATGAGCGAGTATCTGAAACTCTATCTCGACAGCCAGCCCAAACCCGTCATCACCCTTCTCTCCATGAAGAAGATGGAGGAGTTCCTGCCGCAGAACTTCATGCGCATACACCGCTCCTATATCGTGAATCTCGACAAGGTTCAGGAGGTGAACAAGAACCGTGTCATCCTCGGTCCTGCCGTCTCGCAGCCTGCAGGCACCGATGATGTCTATCTGCCCATTGGCGACAACTACAAGGAGCAGTTCAACGACTATCTCTCTACCCGTTTTCTGGGTAAGTAATCTTAAATACAGAATCTTATGAAAATCACTGTTCAGGAGCGTGTGCTCCATTTTCGCCAGCCTGCTGGCACTTCCCGTGGTATCTATACCGAACGTAAGTCTTGGTTCGTAGAAATCATTGATGGCGAGCACCGAGGCTTGGGCGAGTGTGCACCGTTGCCCGACTTGAGTTGCGATGCCCGCCCCGATTATGCTGAGGTGTTGCGTCGCTTCTGCAATCAGGTCGAGGCTACAGGCCAGATAGACTATGAGGCCATGCGCGACTATCCCTCCATGCTCTTCGGGTTGGAGACGGCGATGCTGAGCCTCCGCTCTCCACAGTTGTTCGACACTCCTTTTGCTCGCGGTGAGCAGGGCATTCCCATCAACGGACTGGTATGGATGGGCAGCTACGAGCAGATGCTGGGCCGCATGGAGGATAAACTGTCACAGGGCTTCCGTTGTGTGAAGCTGAAGGTGGGGGCTATCGACTTCGACCGTGAGCTCGACTTGGTGCGTCGCATCCGCGAACGCTTCTCTCGTCGTGAGGTAGAGCTGAGGCTCGATGCTAACGGTGGCTTCCGTCCCGATGAGGCTCTATACAGGTTGGAAATGTTGTCGCAGTATGCCATCCACTCCATCGAACAGCCCGTCAAAGTGCGTCAGTGGGCGCTCATGGCTGAGTTGTGTCGTGACGCACCGCTGCCCATCGCTCTTGACGAAGAGCTCATCGGCATCAACACACCCGATGCGAAGCGCCAGATGTTGCGTATCGTCAAGCCTGCCTACATCGTGCTGAAACCATCGCTGCATGGCGGCATGGCCGGTTGTAGGGAGTGGATAGACATAGCAAACGATGAGGGCATCGGCTCGTGGATTACCTCTGCCTTGGAGAGCAACGTGGGACTGAATGCCATCGCCAGGTTCTGCAGCGACGTTTATGGCGAACATATCAGAATGCCACAAGGACTCGGAACAGGACAACTCTTCACCGATAACATCGACATGCACCTCGAGATACGGGGCGACCGCCTGTGGGTGAAGACAGAGTAACGTTTTTCTAAGACATAATAACATAAGAACATATATTATGTCTTAAACCCCACGTTATTCTGTCTTAAAAACCAATCTACGTTACTATGTCTATAGAAGAGTTTTTTGTCGAATGGCACAGTGCCAGTCCCACAGTCTTAGTCCATACCAGCGGTTCCACCGGCAGTCCTAAGCCGCTCTGGGTAGAGAAGCGTCGCATGGAGGCTTCAGCCCGCATCACCTGTGATTTCCTCCAGCTCCATGCAGGCGATACCGCCCTGCTCTGCATGTCCCTCGACTATATCGCAGGCAAGATGATGGTAGTGCGCTCACTTGTTCGCCAGTTGCGGCTCATCACCGTTGAGCCCAGCGGTCACCCCTTGGCCAGCATTAGCGAGCCCATCGACTTTGCCGCTATGGTGCCGCTTCAGGTCTATAACAGTCTGCAAGTGCCAGAGGAGCGCCATCGGCTCATGCAGATACGTCACCTCATCATCGGTGGGGGCGCTATCGATGACCAGATGGCGGCAGAGCTGAAATCCTTTCCCCATGCCGTGTGGAGCACTTACGGCATGACCGAGACCCTCTCGCATATCGCCCTTCGCCGACTCAGCGGCCCCGAGGCCTGCGATTGTTATACCCCCTTTCCCTCAGTAAACATTTCTCAGAATGATGATGGCTGTCTGGTCATCGATGCCCCAACTGTGCATGACGGCCCATTGGTGACCAACGACATTGTAGAGCTCATGCCGTCGTCCTCCGGTTCCGAAGGTAAGGCATCGGCACCCTCGTTCCGCATCCTTGGTCGCAAGGACAATGTGATATGCTCAGGTGGGGTGAAGATTCAGATTGAGGAGGTAGAGCGCATGCTTCGTCCCCACTTGTCATGCCCCTTCCTCATCACGAAGTGCAAGGATGCCAAGTTTGGCGAAGCCGTAGTGCTGCTCACCGAGGCAACTGATGTGGAGCCGTTGCGAGCGGCCTGTGAGCAACATCTGCCCCGTTTCTGGCAGCCCCGTCACTATCTCACCGTTGCCCATCTCCCTTTCACTGCTACAGGCAAGCCAGCACGCAGCGAAGCACAGCAGTTGGCTGAAACAGGGTTGCTCTGAAGTTGCTGCTAAAAAAACATAAAGTGAATATTCGTTTTGGTAGAAATGTGTAATTTTGCACCGCATAATTGCTGATAATAGTTGTACAAAAAGAATATTGGCTTGATATGAATAGACACGAATTGTTCTCATTAGTGCGATTTCCATTTCTGCTCCTGTGTGTGTTGTTGACCATTTCGTGCAGGAATACTGCTGATGACAGACGCATGGCACAGATTATCAATGAGGCCGACTCGCTGAACCGGAATGACATAGCCATGAGCAACGACTCTTTGCTGCTCATGGCATGTAGCTATTACGACCGCTATGGCACCCCCAACGAGCAGATGCGGGCTCACTACCTGTTAGGCTGTGTCTATCGTGACCGAGGTGAAGCACCCCGTGCCATCGACAGCTACAAAGATGCCATAGCTAAGGCCGACACCACAGCCAGCGACTGCGACTATCATGTTTTAGGATGTGTGTATTCTCAGATGGCAGATGTGTACTATCAACAACTGCTACTGTCGAATGAATTGGATAGTCGGAAGCAAGCCATTCAATATGCTGAGAGGGCAAGCGACACATTAGGCTTGGCTTGTGACCTGAAAAGCATTGGGGCAACGTACATATTGCTTCATCAATTGGATAGTGCGGAGAATTCTATCAAGAAGTCTCTAAGTCTCTATCGCCAATTGGGAATGACAGAAGATGAAGTTCAATCGTCCACAGTCCTCATGAGCCTTTATGTAGAAAAAGATTGTCTGGAGAATCTTAAACAGCTCATTGATCGGTTTGAGTCCGAGAGTGAACTCTTTAAGGACAATATTGACTTACCTCCGATTAAGAGACAATACTATTATTATAAAGGAAAGTATTATGAAGGAGTGCAGCATCTGGATTCAGCCGAGTATTATTACAGAAAGATATATTATTCGGGCATGTCGTTCGTAGCAATGGATCCCATGTACAGGGGGCTGTTAAGTGTCTTTGAAAAACGCCATGAAGCTGACTCGATAGCGAAATATGCTCGCCTGTTCTGTATGGTAAACGACTCGTCAATAGCTATCAATGATCAAGAGATGACAGCCCGAATGGCAGCATCCTACCAATATAACAGTTTTCAACGTCAAGCTCATGAGAAAGAAATAGAAGCGGATAGGGCGCAAATGATTCTCGTGATTCTTTGCGTGACTATAGCATTAGTAGGTGTTATTCTATTAACATCTTGGAATCAATATAAGAGAAAACAACAGTTTAAATTGAATTTACTAAAGACTGATTATGCTGATGCAACAGAAAAATATAGCAGGAATCTTCATACACTTCAGCTATTAGAGGAATCCCATAAAGCTGTCATTCAAGAAATTCAAACAGAATTAGACAATGCCAAACAAGAGAATTCATCTTTTAGAAAGCAAAATAGCGAGGTAAAACATCAGTTTATAGAACAGAATGCCAAGTTTGAATTGGAAAAAGCGGAGTTACAAGAAGAAAACACTCTTTTAAGACAAAGAATCGAGGATTTCCAGCTGCATGGCGATATTGCAAGGACGGTGAATGTTGCCCATGATTATTTTGAAGAGGGTATTATGAGAAGAGTTTTTTCTTTATTGAAAACTCCTCAGATATCATTATCGGAGAATGAGAAGAAACAACTTCTGATGGTTACCACTCAGTATTATCCAGCTCTAATACACGATTTAAAAGTAAAAGGGCACTTGCCGCCACTTGCTATTTTTGTTTGTATTCTGACAGCAGCGAATCTGCGTTCCAGTGATATTGCTAATCTTTTGAGCGTTTCATTTCAGCAAGTATCAAATCTTAAACAGCAAATCAATGTTGTACTATTCAATAATTCGACAGCTCGTTCTCTATACAGTAATATAGTCCGACATTATGAAATCTACTTAGGTTAGCACCTTAAAGTGTAATTTCGTGAAATTGTTTTGTATGTTATTTAACCTACTATGTTTTAGTAGGTTATCATCTATTTTTACATATTTTTGCATTAAAAAGTGAAATCTTGTGTATTTTCCAAGATGTCAAAATTTGTATGTCTTTCTCTAAAGTCATATTTTTGCCACAAAATTTTAATCCAATGTCAAAAAACATGAAAAAAAGAAATTACTTGTTGGCTTTAGTGACTATGAAGAAAATACTTGTTTTAATTTTCGTAATTTGTTGCATGACATTGACATCTGCTGCCCAAAGTATTGTAGGTAAATGGAAATGCCCTGCTGAGTTCCTTGACAGTCTGAGACTGCAATACAACGACATGTCTGGTTACTATAAGTTCAAAAGAAATGGGACGTTTGTCGTGAAAATCAACGGTGTCAGGAGAGTTCGGAAATATAGTACGGTTATGAACTACAGCAAGAAGCCAGACATCATAACGTCGGCACACAAAATGATATATATTAAAGTCAAGGGAACATACGAAGTGGTGAATAATCGTATATCCACTAAAGTGGAACCTAAGGACGTCTATTGCTTTATCGATCCTGGGCTATGTCCAGCGGAAGGACCTGATATTGATGACAATGACGATGTAACGAGAATGAAGGAATGGAGACAGGACCGATACGACGATGCAGCTTTTAACGCAAGAATTCAGGCACAGACAGTTAAGGATGATTTGATGCGCTTCTGGGTATGGAACAATGAACCGCTCACTGTGACGAAGGAATCGTTGGCTATAGGCGATAAATTCTGTTTTAAGCATAAATAGTAAAAATGAAACTAATGTCTGTATAATATTCATGGACAATAATCCGTTTTGATGTTAGATGGCATTTGCAAACTCAATGGAGTCGCTGTCTGCTTATTCTGCATGGTAGCTTTGACTTTATTCGTGAAGTTAATCAAAAGATTTTTATAGGATATGAGAAACAATTATTTTTCAAAAGTGCTGATGCTAATGTCTGTAATGTTTTTTTGCAACTTTACTTTGGCAAAGGCTACAATCTGTGATGATTCGACCCAAAGACTGAAGTTTTTCTATGAAAGGTATTATCAGTTGATGAACTCAGCGGATTCAACAGATTATGTTGATAAGGTAATTAAATTGGTGGAGGTGAATTGTACTTCAGACTTCGCTTCAAGCATCAAAAATGAAATGACGAATGGGGCAGGAGCTGACTTTGTCGCCTATGATTACGTGGATGCTATGGTAATATCAACCCTCGCCGTTACAAAGTCTAATAGCTACTATGAAGTGACTTTTAATGCAAATGTGGCTAAAGCCGATGGAGGCTCAGAAACAAAGAAGATAAAATTGGCTGTTTACTTGAAAGATGGGCTAATCAGTGATGTGAAACAGATTTAGGTAAATGCTTATGTTTATGAAGAAGAGAGTGTTTTTCTGCTTATTCTGCTTGATAGCTTTTACTTCATGCGTGAAGTCCATCAAAAATGTGAAGATCACAGACATTAGTTTACAGCGAATAGAGATTGATGACTCTTTGCAGTCGGGAAAAGTGCTGTATATGCTTTCGTCGCACTATGAGACGCATGACTGGCATCTGAAATTCATCTATCCAGACCCTCCGCGTTACGGTTCTTACGAACCGATACATGGCATGACGGTTAAAGATGCAGATGGAATGGAGATAAATGATAGTTTCATGCCTTTGGACAGCTGTCTGGGACGCGAATGTGTGAATGCCATTTTTTCTGTGGCGAATGATACTTCTGCAACCATAATGGTTAATTTTCATACGGGGCTGAATGAGATAGTTGATGAACTCAGATCCTGCGCTATTAGAACGAAGGTTCCTAAGTTATTATATGTTGATGCAGAACATCCTTTACCCGACTCTGTAATTCTTCACTTCCAGCAACGTGACCTCAATGCAAAGGTGAATAATGTGCCTGTGAAATATCACGTCAAAAACATCCTACAAAAAGGGAGAAACAGTTATTATCAAGAAAGATAGACTCCGAAAGTTCGGCTGTTTTTTGCAGCGGACTACAGGACTAAAAGACTTTTTTTGAATTGTTTTTGTAAGAGTCCTCAAGTCCTGTAGTCCGCTGCTAAAGCAAACATGCACTAGGCTTTTCTGCCTGAGCCTAATTCGCTTACTGCGTAATTAGTCAGATAGGTGTCAGTTGCATAGTTACGAATAATTCTCAAGAACAAGTAGATTTTCGCGTTTAAAAATATGTAACGATATCATAATAATGGCACTGAATGATTTAGGTTAAATTACAACACGTTTTATCCTAAATCACGAAACAATCTATTCTAAATCGTAAAACGATCTATCCTATATCATAACGTGAAGTAACCTAAATCGCAATGTGAAATAACCTGAATCACGATGTGATATATCCGCAATCATGAAACAAAACAGCTACGACTGAGGAGTGAACTTTCCACGGTAGTGGAGCAATCATCTACAAACCACTATACTAATAAAAGTTGAAAAACATCTGTTTCATCTGTTTCTGTCTGCAATAATCTGTAAATCAGAAATTTACATGTGGAGCAGATGGGAGCAGATGGAAACAGATGGTGACAGGGAAATCGAAAGATTGGCTGAAAGTTTGGAACTTTCACTCTTTTGGAAGGGGGCTTGTGCACATCTTTGTAGTTGCAGTTGTATATTTCGCAGTAAAAGCGTTCTTCTAATTATTCTGGATCATCTAACACTTCTTCTGGAAGTGGAGGATTCGGTCAGTCTTCAGATTATAACAAAATTTTAGCAAAAAATATAGTGTCAGAAATGGAATCTCATACTTACTCATAAAAAACGGTTGATAGTGAACCCCAATATGTCAGTTGCAAAGTTACGAATAATTCTACCTGTACGGTTGAAAGAAATACGTATATAAGTAGAAGATTACCATAATATCCATAATTTTTTATTCAGAAGAGTTTTTGAGGACATGAAAATTATGATAATTATGCAAATTTCTTTCCAATAACAAGCACATTTCTTTCAAAAATGACTTTAACCGTACAGGTCGAAGAATTTTTCAAATAATCGGTGTTTTAGCCATACCTTATATATATTATTGGCGAATTTCTCTATCCCTTTAGTATCTGCTTCCATCTGCTCCGCATGTAAGTATTTGATTGATAAATGGTTGCAGATGGAAACAGATGAAACAGATGTTTTGCAACTTTTATTAGTATAGTGGTTTGTAGATGATATATGTGGCGTAACGCGCGCTCAGGTGTTGCAATATATTAAGAATACATGTCTTTCTGAGAAGACCATGCTGGAACGTATGGGCTACTTTGGGAATAGACAATAGTCAAGTTTTTTAACAACGGCTTTTTGCGATTTTTGATGGCATAGTGCCGTTACTGGCCCTCACGGTAGAAGTCGAGCGATGCTTCTATTTCCTGTTTCGTGGCCGTCTGGTCGAGGCGTATGTCGCCTACGTTGCCCAGCAGGGTGAAGTTGATGCGGCCTGCCACGTTCTTTTTGTCGTGGGTCATGAGCTCAAGCAGCATGGGATAGTCGTCGCAGGTGATGGGCATGCGACCGTAGTGGTCGAAGATGAAACGCACGCACTGACGCATGCGATCAGTGGGGAAACCTGTCTTCACGCAACTGAGGTAGAGCTCGCACACCAGTCCCCAGGCCACAGCATAGCCGTGAAGAACGGGTTGGCGCTGAAGGGCCAGCGACTCGAAGGCATGGCCCACGGTATGACCCAAGTTAAGGGCCTTGCGCAGTCCCTGCTCAGTGGGGTCAGCGCTGACGATGCGCTGCTTCACCTGCACGCTCTCGGCCACCATGCGCTGCAGCTCGGCAAGATGGGGCTGCTCAATGTCGAAGGTGAGCAGCTCGGTGAGCATGTCGGGGGTGTTGATGAGCCCATGCTTGAGCATCTCGGCATAGCCGGAAAGGAGGTTCTGACGGTCCATCGTCTTCAGAAAAACTGTGTCGAGAATGACCGACGAAGCATTGCGGAACACGCCAATCTCGTTTTTCAGTCCACCAAAGTTGAAGCCGGTCTTGCCACCTACAGAGGCATCGACCATGGAGAGCAGTGTGGTGGGGATGTTGACGAGATGAATGCCGCGTTTGAAGGTGGATGCTGCGAAGCCGCCCAGATCGGTCACCATGCCGCCGCCCAGATTGATGAGCAGCGAGTGGCGGGTGGCTCCCATGCGCTGAAGCTCGGTCCACACATGGAGCACAGACTGGAGCTCCTTGTGCTGGTCGCCTGAAGGAATGGTAATGACATGGGCCTGCTGCATGCAGCTGAAGTCTGCTATAAGGGGCAGACACAGTTGGTGGGTGGTCTCGTCGGTGAGTATGGCTATGCGGTCGGGCTCGCACTCAGCAATGGCCGTGCTGAGAGCCTCGTTCAGTTGTTGTGAAATGATGACTTTCTGGGGTTCCATGATGGTTGAAGCGTATGGTTGATGTTGGTTGTGAGGCGTTAGTCGTCAGAAGGCGAGGGTGAGGAAGATGGGGTCGTGGTCGGAGTAGCTGAGCTTCATCTTGAAGAAGTTGACTCCGCGGAGTGACTCGTCATGGAAGATGTAGTCGATGCGGAAACGCTTCTCGCCACGAAGGGTGCTCATGAGCCCGCTGCCGCACTCGGTGAAGGCATCTACCAGATTGCCCTTCATGGTGCGGTAGGTGTAGGAGTAAGGCACATCGTTGAAGTCGCCACAGAGGATGACGGGGTGGGGGCTCTCGCTGATGTAGCGGGCCACGGTGTCGGCCTGTACAGCGCGTACTGCCATGCCGCGAACGAAATTGCCGTAGATGGCGCTGAGGAAGGCGGCGCGGTCGTCGGGGGCTCCCTGCATCTGATGCTTGGCTGCCTTGTGCAGGGTGCGGTTGATGCCTGTGGTCTCGAGGTGGACATTGAATACGCGCACCACATGGTTGTTGACTCTGACGTCGGCCCACATGGCGCTGTTGTTGGAGGGGCCGAAGGTGATGGTGCCTGACCGCACGATGGGGTAGCGGCTGAATACAGCCATGTCGTCGCGTCCTTTGGCCATGTGGCCGAAGCTGTTGAGATAGGTTGCGGTATTGTCGTGATCACCGCTCTGCTCCATGAACTCCTGAAGGCAGAGAATGTCAACCTTGTGGTCTTTCATCTCTGAGAGGATGTCGTCGGCCTTGAAGCCGGTGACCTCGCGTCCGAAGAGCGCCACGTTGTAGCTGGCTATGGTGAGGTTGGACTTGTCGGGATTGTTGGATGAGAAGAGTGAGGGCTGATAGAAAGTGCCGATGTAGGGGATGCACCACAGGAGGGTGACAAACGGGATGACGGCCCAGTGCCAGCGGCGACGGATGAGCCAGATGGCGAGGGTGACGACGTTGCCGATAACGAAGATGGGCAGCATGAGTACGATGATGGCCATGGCCGTCTCGCGAGCAGGGCTGGCATAACCCCCGTAGAGCCCGATGAAGGTGAACACTGAGGTCATGAGGGTGATGACCAGGAGCATGAAAGAAAAGTACTTGTAAACTGCTAGTTTGCCCATTGCTTTTGGTTACTCTCCGATGTACTTCTTAACGATTTCAATGAGGTCTTCCACTCGGAAGGGCTTGGCCAGAAAGGCATCGCAGCCGGCTGATTTGGCTTCGCGGATGTTCTCTTCAAAGGCGTAGGCACTGAGTGCAATGATGGGGGTGTCGCTGTCCACCTCTTTTATAATGCGTGTGGCATCGAGGCCATCCATCTCAGGCATGCGTATGTCCATGAGGATGAGGTCGGGATGCTCGTCTTCGTTCATAGTGACGGCTTCTATGCCGTTGTGGGCGCGTAGCAGGCGATAGCGCTTCTGCAGTACGATGCGCACCAACTCGTAGTTGCTCTCCTCGTCTTCAGCCACGAGGACTGTTTTCATGTTGGCTGTGTCAACGTAGTCATCTACGCGTAGTGTCTGCATGCCGTAGGTGGTGGTGCGATTGCTGGTGGCCATGCCGCCGATGGTGCCGTGGAAAGGCAGGGTGAAGGTGAAGGTTGAGCCTTTGTTCACCTCAGAATCCACATCGATGGTGCCGTTCATCTTCTCGACGATGATTTTGCAGAGAGCGAGGCCCAGTCCGTAGCCTTTCTGCTGATCGGCGTCCTGGCTGGCGTAGGTGTCAAAGATGTGGGCTATGAAGTTGGGGGCAATGCCCGAACCGGTGTCGCTCACGTAGAACTTGATGTCTCGCCCGTCGTTAACAATGTGGTAGCCAAAGGTGATAGTACCGCGTGAAGTGTGCTTGAGGGCGTTGGATATAAGGTTTGAGAACACCTGTGTGAGGCGGTTCTCATCGGTGTTCATCGTGACTGACAGGTCTGGCTTGTCAACCACGAGCTGCACGGTGTCGGGGCAGCGGAACTTGAACAGCTGCTTGATGCTATTGAGCAAGGCCCCCATGTCTGTGGGCGTGTTTTTGATGACAATCTCGCCAGACTCTACACGGCTTAGGTCGAGAATTTCATTGACGAGGCTCATGAGCCGGGCATTGTTGTTCTCAATAATTTCCATATAGGTCATGCGCTCTTCAGCCGAGTCGGTCTCGACCATGATACGTGAGAAGCCCTCGATAGCATTCAGGGGTGTTCGTATCTCATGAGACATGTTGGCGAGGAAAAGCGACTTCATCTTGCTCTCCTTCATAGCCTTAGCTGCTTTTTCCTCGTATTCCTTTAGTTTCTGATTGGCTTGCTCAAGACGCTGATTGGCAATGGCCAATTGCTGGCTGACCTCAGCGTACTTTTGCTGCAATTCTTGTTGGTTGTCTAGATTCATTTGTCAGATCAATGAAATTCAATACGCAAAAGTAAAAAAAATGCGTATGAAGGAGGTTGGTTTTGCGTGAAAAAGAGTTTAATATGCGTTATTAATTGACATGTATTGCTTATTATCGACTAAAACGAACGTTTTTTCAACCTCGTTTGGCTTTCTCCCATGCACCGCTGCTCTTGTGGGTGCGCAGGTAAGCGATGCCGCGGAACACGTTGAGATTCATGAACAGGAAGTAGTAGGGCACATAGAGCGATGGGCTCTTACGGCCCTTGGTGGACAGCCAATAGCCGAGGAACGCGCTGGCGTAGAAGAGAATCTGCAGGAGCCAGATCACGTCGTAAACAATGCCGCCCTTCATGAACACCAGGGCTACGTTGAGCGGAATGAGCGCTATGAGCGCAAAGGGGGTGATGCTCCAGCGCAACACACGGTGGGAAACGAACAGAAAACTGGTCTTGGGGTGGCGGAAGGGATTCATGAGTGAGCGCAGCCACCAAATGCTCTGCAAGCCGCCAGCAGCTATGCGTCGCTTGCGCTTCGACTCCTCCTCAAGATTGGCCGACCCGTACTCCATGGCATAGGCATTGCTGGTATAGGCTATCTTGTAGCCCTTCTGCAGAATGAGCATGGAAATCATGAAGTCATCGAGTAGCGCATTGCTTGGGGCTGCCTCATAGACACTCATGCGCACGGCAAAGAGCTCGCCTGCTGCACCCATGGCTGAATAGAGTTCGCTGTCCCAGCGCTTCAAGGTGCTTTCGTATTTCCAGTAGATGCCCTCGCCTTCGGAGGCTATCTGACTGTCGGCCTGGGCGCTGCCGGCAGGTGTCTGTCGGGCTGCCACACGCTTCTCGCCGCTCACACATCCCACCTGAGGGTTCATGAATAAGCGCACTATCTCGCGTATGCTGCCCGGATTGAGCATGGTGTTGGCATCGGTGAACACCACAAACTCGGCCTTGTTTTCTTGCAAGCCATGCTGCATGGCAGCTGCCTTTCCGCGACGCTCAGGCGAGAATACGAGTGTCACATCGTCGTAGGCTGAGAGCAGCTCGTTGGAACTGTCGTTCGAGCCATCAGTGACCCACATCACGCACAGTTTCTCGCGTGGATAGTCAATCTGCCGGATGTTTTCCATCTTCTCGGCAATCACGTCTTCCTCGTTATAGGCGCATATCATGAGCGTGACGGGGGGGAGCAGCTCGTCGTTGAGGGGCATCACGGGCTCGATGCGGCGGAATCCGAGCATGTGTTTCAGTTTCAGCAATACGTAGAGCACTATTCCGTAGCCCAGATAGGTATAGAATACGAGGGCGATGCACACCCAAAAGGCAATCTTTAATGTCAGCATTTTTCTGTTGTTGAGCAAATTTTCTTTGCAAAGGTAAGGAAAAACGAATGCAATGCAAAAGAAAAAACGGATTTTTCTTTTGCATTGCTTTCTCTCACTCTTGATTACTGGTCAATCCTTCTTGTTGTACTTCTTCCACTGATGCTTGTCCTGTGGACGTTTGCCCATTTTTCCGTTGTGCTGTAAGGCCTTTCCCTTGGGATGCATCTTGCGCTCCATGAGCTTTTTCTGTATCCTCTTTTCTACGTCGAAGAAGCGGTTCAGCTGATGACCGTCGAGCACCTTTGCAAACTCGTCGAGATACTTCATCTCTATGTTTTGGGCCTTCTGCTGCAGTTCTATCTGCTTCTTCTTAGCAGCTGCCACCTCGGCACTGGTGCCGATCTTGGGCTGATGTTTGTGCTGCTTGGCTTCCTTCTTGCCGTCTTTCTTCACGCTGGCTTCATTCTTCTCGCCCGGCTTAGGACACATCTGCATGCGGGCATTTCGCCAGAGAGTGCGCATCTCCTCGTTGTAACGGCGGTAGATGGGAACGAACTTGGTCTTCTGCTCATCGGTGATGTTGAGGCGATAGACCAGTTCACGCACCTTGGCATTGAAGAACTTCTCCTGAATACTGTCATTCTTGGTGTTCTGTGCTGAGACCGACAGGATAGAGAGTAACAGCACCATAGTTAGAATCATCTGTTTCATAATCTTTATGTTGTTAGTTTAAAAAATAGGTGAATACTCTTGTTGATAATTATCTCAATGGCATGTGCCGGAGACTTAATTGTACTCGGGCATCTCGTCGATGTTGTAGTAGGACAGCAGTTGTGCTTCGTCGTCGGAGAGTGCATTGAGAAACTCGTCGATGGGACCGTCGGAGGCATTGGCCATCAGGGTGTTGTCGGCTGCCAGGGCGATGGTGTCTTGCGGAAGCTCAGCTTCGGCCAACGGATCACTGGCAGGGCGCCACTGTGTGATGGCTACAACCAGCAGCAGGGCAACAGCGGCAGCAGCACTTACAATGAGTGGGCGCAAGTAGCGCACTCGTGCTTTGGGCTGGGCGCTCTGCTGGATGGCTTGTTCAGCAGACTGTTCTATCAGTCGGTTCAGATAGTCCTCGCTCTCGGAGTAGGGCATTCGTTTTTGTATGTCATCAAACTGTTTCATATGCTATGAGTGGTTTTTGATATAGTTCTTAACTTTTTCTACAGCGTAGTGGTAGTTGGCTTTCAGTGTGCCGGTGCTCTTGCCTGTGATGCGGGCTATCTCATCGTAGCTCAGCTCGTCGTAATAGCGCAGGTTGAAGGCAATGCGCTGTTGGGTGGGCAGGGTGAGCAGTGCTTTCTGAAAGAGCACCTCGGCGGAATGGCTGTCGAGCGCTGTCTCAGCTTGCAAACGGCTGGTGAGCGTAGGGGCCAGCGAGTCGATGCTCTGGAACAGGTGTGTCTGTCGGCGGAGCAAGCTAAGGGCCTCGTTGGTGGCGATGCGATACATCCAGGAGGTGAGCTGTCCTTCACCCTTGAAAGAATCGATGCTGGAGAAAATCTTGATGAAGGTCTCCTGCAGGGCATCCTCGGCATCGTCGTGCGACACTACAATGCGGCGAATGTGCCAATAGAGTGTCTTGCCGTATTGTTTAGTCAGCAGGCGGAATCCCTGTTCGCGCTGTTGGGGCGATGCCAGCATTTTGCGTAGCTGCTCTTGCGCAATTTCGGTGTTTTGGTTCTGCTGTTGAGTGTCTTGTTGCATGTCGTTTTCGTTCTGCATTCGATTATATGATACATCAGGAAGGAAAAAGTAAAAATTGGGAAGCAAAAAAATCCGATGCAGCGTCTGCACCGGATTTTAATGTATTGAAAGAGGTACAATCAGTCGAGGCCAAAAAGAACCTTCAGACCACCATCAACACCTGAGAAGCCCATGAAGGCAAGGCTTAGCAGGCCTGCTGATACCAGCACAATGGCCATGCCCTGCATGCCCTTGGGAACCTTGACCAGTTCCAGCTGCTCACGCATGCCGGCAAAGACGGTCAGGGCCAGTCCGAAACCAATAGCCGTAGAGAAGGCATAGACGGTGCTCTGAAGTAAATCGAAGTCTTTCTGAATGACCAGAATAGCAACGCCCAGCACGGCACAGTTGGTGGTGATGAGTGGCAGGAAGATGCCCAGAGCCTGATAGAGGGCAGGGGAAACCTTCTTCAGCACAATCTCAACCATCTGAACGAGTGAGGCAATAACGAGGATGAAGGCAATGGTTTGCAGATATTGGAGGCCGAAAGCATCGAGCACGAATTTCTGCACAAGCCATGTCACGATGGTTGCCAGCGTCAGCACAAAGGCAACGGCAGCCGACATACCCAGTGAGGTGTCGATCTTCTTCGATACACCGAGGAACGGACAGATGCCAAGGAACTGTGACAATACGATGTTGTTCACAAAAATGGCACTTATGAAAATCAATATATATTCCATAGTCGTTGTTTCGTTAAGTAGTTATCGCATCTTGTTTACAATCGCAATGAGGAAGCCCAAGGTGATGAAAGCACCAGGAGGCAGCACGAAGAGCAGAATGTTATAGGTCTCAGGCAGCAGCGTGAAACCGAACACTGAACCTGAACCCAGCACCTCACGGCAGATGCCCAGCAGGGTGAGACCGAGCGTGAAGCCCAGTCCGATGCCGATACCATCAAACATAGAGGCCAGTGGTGACTGCTTGGCAGCGAATGCCTCGGCGCGACCCAGAATGATGCAGTTTACCACAATCAGTGGAATGAACAGGCCAAGCGCAGCATCGATGTCGGGCAGATAAGCCTTAATAACCATCTGAAGGATGGTGACGAAGGCGGCTATCACCACAATGAATACAGGGATACGCACTTTGTCGGGGGTGAGGCTCTTCAAGCACGAAATCACAACATTGGTGCAGATGAGCACAGCCATTGTGGCCAGACCCATCGCCATACCGTTAGTGGCACTTGTGGTGGTGGCCAGCGTGGGACACATGCCCAGCATCAGGACGAACGTGGGGTTCTCCTTGACTATACCGTTCTTAATGATATTGATGTAGTTCATAACTTATTCCTCCTCATTTTGTTTGGTTGCACCCGTTTCACAGTCTGTAGGCGTTGCTTTGTAAGCAGTATAGGCATTGTTCACAGCCAGCAGGAAAGCACGGCTCGTAATCGTGGAGGCAGTGATGGCATCAACCTGTCCACCATCCTTGCTCACAGTGAGTGGCTCTTGTGGATTCTTGCCTATAATGTCGCCCTTTTCACCCTTCTGGAACCACTTGTCGGCCTTGGCACCAAGACCTGGGGTCTCAGCATGCTCCAGCAACGTGTAGCCAAGGATGTCGCCAGCAGGATTAAAACCTACCAGCACACGCAGATCGCCGCCAAAACCGCCTGTTGTGCTCTCAACAGCAGCGCCAAGGTCTTCACCCTGAGCGTTCTTCGTCTGATAAATGATGTAGGTGAGTTCTTTGCCCTTCGGATCGTTTTGCTTCACGGTGTCGGTGTGAGCAACGACAATGTCATTGCTTACCATCACCGCTTTGATACCGTCGGCTAAGGCTTTCTCCTTCTGCTCGTTGATGGGACCGCTCGTCAGGTCATTGACGTAGGCCAGAACAGCACCCATGATAACGGCTACACTGGTCAGCACCAGCGTCATGTTCAGTAAAGATGATTCAAGTTTCTTCATGATCTCTGTCCTCCTTTACTTTGTTGCTGGCACTTCACCGAAGCGCGTAGGTTTCACATAATTATTGATAAGAATTGTGAACGCATTCATGATGAGAATGGCGAACGACATGCC
>JAEEGF012428560.1_pt1 | contig 26968 bp, 24 predicted proteins | sample 9134171 | NCBI WGS metagenome assembly JAEEGF01 (sample SAMN16246542, study PRJNA631951) | gut metagenome | biome: gut microbiome; feature: rumen; material: AP-attached | host: Bos | place: Iran: Karaj | collected 2018-10 | reverse complement strand
TGACAAATTGTCACCGGTTGAAAATGAGGGTGCAGGATTGAAAAATGCGATAAATTTATGATAAAGCAAGGCGATTCGTGGTTTACTGCGAGTTGCCTTTTTTGATACAATGGCTATTAGTTGAAAAAATGAGGGACGGAGATAGTACTTATATGTTAGAACTAAAGAAAAGCAACACAGATATTGAGAAAGAATGGGCATTTGTGCGAGATATGCCGGAGGATGAAAATGGGCTTACGAACCAGCATCATGGTGTATCAAGACAAGAGTTTGAAGAGAAAGTAATTCCTGAAATGCTGAAACAAGAGCGTGGTGAAGACATGCCCGACTGGATGGTGCCACAGACGAATCTCTATCTTTGGGATGATGATCAAATTGTTGGTCAGTTCAGGATAAGGCATTATCTTACAGACGCGCTTAGAAACGGTGCGGGACATATCGGATATTTCGTTGCGAAGGAATTCAGAGGCAAGGGATATGCGACAGAAGGCCTTAAGCAGACTCTGAAAGTCGCAAGGGGCATAATTCCTGAGGATGAGATTTATCTTAGAGTAAATAAAGACAATCCCGCTTCCTTAAAGGTTATGCAGAATAATGGCGGCAAGGTTGTGGGAGAAGATGAAGGTCACTTCTTTGTTAGAATTCCGAAGTATTTTGACTGCGGCATGGAAAAAGATAATTATTGGTTTCGCTACAGAGCGGGAGCTATCATCGTCCGCGATGGGAAGATGCTTTTTGTAAAGTCCAACTATGGTGGCTACTACTATATGATCGGTGGTGGCGTACATTTAGGCGAAGATTCAAAGTCTTGCATTGAAAGAGAAACTTTCGAAGAAACGGGCGTGAAATGCAGAGCAAAGCGTATTGCGATAATCTGTGAAAACTTCTTCAATGGTGTTGGCGGTGGCATAGATGGAAAAGAGTGCCATGAGCTTGAGTATTATTACATCATGGAAGCTCCTGAAAAAGCTTCATTTGAAGCTGCAACAGATGAATCTGAGAAACTGGTATGGGTTCCGATTGATGAGTTCCAAGATAATGATATTCGCCCGGCATTTCTAAAGAAAGAACTTAAGGGTGTGATTGAAGGCGGACCACTTATTCATGTCATTAGTGATGAAAGAAATAAAGCGTAATAAAGCATAAAGGGATACGCTTAAAAAGTTTGATACGGGTGGGGACATGTGGATTTCGGAAATTGATAAGGATCATCTTACGGATGAAATAATAGATAGGGTGCTTTTTAAAGGTATCGATGATACGGGAGAGAATGCAGACTGTATTATTGTTCTTGGAAGCAATAAGTCACTGCTTTATAGAGTACCTGTTGCGGTGAAGGCATATCATGATAAGCGTGCACAAAAGATTCTTTTTTCCGGTGGTGTCGTAAATGGAGGAGATAGAGGCCACGCCGAGGATATGCGTGATAAAGCGATTGATCTGGGGGTAAAGGCTGAAGATATTATTATAGAAACCGAATCTCAGAATACTGTTGAAAATATGCTGTGTTCTTTGCTGGTACTTCAGAGGACATTTTGGTTAAATCGAGTAAATAAGGTACTGCTTGTGACAACTACTTATCACATGAGAAGGAGCCTTGGTATCGCAAGATATCTTTTTCCGGATCATATAGATGTGATACCTTGCCCTGCAGACGACAACAACACTAAGCGTGAAAATTGGAAGGAAAGCGAAGAAGGCAGAAAACGCGCAACAAGCGAGGTCACTAAGATAATTAACTGCGTAAATAATGGCCTCTTTCCGGATTTTGAGATATAAAAACTAAAACAAACACTTGTTCGAATTCGCCTTTTATGGTAAAATGATTCGGTAATCAATTGAGAATATTGTAGGGATAGTCTGGTGGTCCTTTTCGGAAACGGAAAGGAGGAAGCTATGAACGTACTTGAAGTGCTTACGCTATTATTAGTGGTTTTTGCTGCTTTGACATACATAGATGATCACCGCGATAAAAAGTAAAACGGCTATCCCCTACGCTAATAGGGAATAGCCGTTTATAACTAGTTAATTTAATTAGTTTCCGATAAACCATCGGACATGCGACAGTCCTTTGATTTCTTAACTTGATTATAAGGCGGTTGGGATTTTTTTTCAACCGCTTTTTGATACAATGTTTATGATTTAATTATGAATAATAATGAGCGATTGGGAAGAATACAAAAAACGCGTTAAAGCGACAAATATAGAGATTGGGAAAGATATAGAAGAAGTTGAGGAATGGTCTTCTGCTATGTCTGCTACTATAGAGAAAAATGCGGAAAAACCGGAGCGAGGAGAATGATGTTTCTAATCTGAGGATAAATCAATGGTTGATGGGGCTGTATGCGATGTTTGTTACAGGCATTGCGTGATCAAAGAAGGGGAAAATGGTTTTTGCGGAGTGAGGACGACTAAGGATGGGAAAGTCGTCCCGGAGAACTATGGGAAATTGACGTCTATAGCGCTGGACCCCATTGAGAAAAAGCCCCTAAACCGATTTTATCCCGGAAGTTATATACTTTCGGTTGGAAGTTATGGCTGTAATCTTCGTTGCCCGTTTTGTCAGAACTACGAGATCTCGTGGGGTGATGAAGTTAGTGTTATCAAGAAAGAATCAAGTTTTGTTTCACCGATAGAATTATCAATAATTGCAGAAGAACAAGTAAAGAACGGAAGTATCGGAGTGGCATTTACATACAATGAGCCGCTTATTTCCTATGAGTATGTTTTGGATACGGCGAAGCTTTTAAAAGAGAAAAATCTAAAGACCGTACTTGTAACCAATGGCATGGCAGAGCCTAAAACAATGAAAGAACTTTTTGAATATGTGGATGCCATGAACATAGACCTAAAGGGATTCACGGACAGGTATTACGAGGAACTTCTTAAAGGCAATCGTAAGATGGTGATGGACTTTATTACAGAGGCCGTAAAGCATTGCCATGTGGAACTAACTACGCTTATCATTCCGGGAGAGAACGATACGGAAGATGAAATGGAAAATCTTAGCCATTGGATATCGGAACTTAGCCCTGATATACCCCTTCATATATCCAGATTCTTCCCGAGATTTCATATGACGGACAGAGGCGCTACGCCGGTTGATAAGATATACAGACTTAAAGAAATTGCAGAGCAGAATCTTAAATATGTCTATACAGGAAACTGCTAGAAAATCAAGTAGATTAAAAGATTAAGAAGATAATGTAACTGAAATGGTTGCGCTATGGAGGCGCAAAAAGGAGCTTCTTACAGGAGGAAATATGTCAATCAAAGCTGCATTTATGGTACCGCATCCGCCTATGATCATTCCGGCTATCGGAAAGGGCGGAGAAAAACAGATAACAACAACCATTGAGGCTTACGAGAAAGTTGCTGAGGAAATAGCAAAGCTACAACCTGAAACCATAATAATAACAAGTCCTCACAGCATCATGTACGCTGACTATTTTCATATATCGCCCGGCAGCAGGGCGGAAGGAAACTTTGCAAGATTTGGCACTCCGGAAGTAGCTTTCACTGAAGAATATGACGGAGAGCTGCGTGACTGGATCTGTCTTCTTGCGGACAAAATAGATTTCCCCGCTGGAACCCTTGGAGAGCGGGATCCTGAACTTGATCATGGAACAATGGTGCCCCTCTGGTTCATCAGAAAGAAATATAAAGAGGGAAAGATCGTTAGGATCGGTTTGTCGGGATGCGGTCTTTTGGAACATTACAGACTTGGTCAGCTTATCAAACAGGCGGTAGAAGATTGCGATAGAAATGTAGTCTTTGTAGCCAGCGGAGACCTTTCTCACAAACTCCAGGAGTATGGACCCTACGGATTTGCAAAGGAAGGTCCTGAGTATGATAAAAGAATAATGGACGTAGTAGGTAGGGCTGCCTTTGGAGAGATGCTGGAATTCCCTGAGGACTTCTGTGAAAAGGCAGCGGAGTGCGGCCACAGGTCATTTGTTATAATGAGCGGAGCCCTTGACGGACAGGCGGTAGAAGCAAAAGTATATTCCCATGAGGATGTTACCGGTGTGGGATACGGAATAGCTTCATTTTATCCTGCATATCCAACGGTTAATGATGATTCAAGAAGGTTTGGAGATCACTATCTTGAAAAGATAAAGCGAGAGCTGGAGGAAAAAGCCGCTAAATCAGACGCTTATGTTAAGCTTGCAAGAAAGTCTCTTGAAAGCTATATCATGAACAGAAAGGTGATAGACGTTTCTGAACATCTTCCCGATGAGATGCTGAAGGAAAAAGCAGGAGTATTTGTTTCAATCCATAAAGGAGGAAGCCTGCGTGGATGCATCGGAACATTCCTTCCGACCACGGATTGTATCGCGGAAGAAATAATCAATAACGCCATCAGCGCGTCAACAAGAGATCCGAGATTCCGTCCAATAGAAGCGGAAGAATTGCCTTTACTTGATATCAACGTTGACGTATTAAGTGCACCGGAGAGAATAGATTCAAAGGATGAGCTTGATGTAAAGAGGTACGGCGTCATCGTGACAAGAGGAAGAAAACGAGGCCTCCTTCTTCCTGATCTTGATGGAGTCGATACGATTGATGAGCAGATTGCGATCGCAAAGCAGAAGGCCGGAATTGACGAGGACGAGGAAGTAGAACTTCAAAGATTTGAAGTAGTGAGACATTTGTAGGAAGGATTATTTTAAATGACAAAACAAGTAGGTGTTCTTGCTGATATTCACAGCAACTTCACTTCGTTCAAAACCGTAGTTGAATACATGGAAAAACGAGGAATCACGGAGTTCATCCTTCTCGGCGATTATGTTTCCGACACGACGGATACGAGAGAGACACTGGACTACCTTTATGAACTCATAGAAAAGTACGATGTAAAGCTTCTTCGTGGAAACAGAGAAGATTATCAGCTTGATCATAGAAGAGTTCTTCGCGGGGAGAAGGAAGGCCCCGAATGGCTTTATAATTCAGCCAGCGGAAACCTTCAGTACACATATGACTTGCTCACCGATAAGGATCTTGACTTTTTCGAATCCCTTCCCATCTCATTTCTATACGAAACCGATGGTTATCCAAGCATTACATGCTGCCACGGTTCTCCAAATAACAGCAGAGAACTGATGCAACTTGAGGGGGATAATACAAAGGAGTGGCTTAAGAAAATCGATACTGATTATATGATAGCGGGCCACACCCACTATCAGGGCGAACTTGAATTTGAAGGAAAGCACTACTTCAACACCGGCTCAACCGGAATTGCCATTGGTCATCCCGGAATAGCCCAGTGTTTTATCCTTCACGGAAAAGACGCATCAGAGCCTGACGGTCCTTCGTGGGAAGCGGAATTCCTGAATCTTCCCTATGATGTTGACTACGTGGTGGACGAGATATACGAAAAAGGTCTCATGGAAAAGGGGCTGTGGTTCATCTGCAACAATATCTATACCTTAAAGACCGGAAAGGATTTTACTCCGGAGGTTGTTCAGAAAGCCATGGAGCTTCAGGAAATAGAGACAGGAAAGCCGGTTAATTGGCCCCATGTCGACGAAAAATATTTTGAAGAATCCGCTGCGTTCTGGGGAATCCCTGACTACAGGACCCGAAATCGATAAGCAAGATAACCGTCGGAAATAAAGCCCACGACCTGTATATAACTGTAAAAAACCATAATTTGCCCCAAATCCGCAAAAATGCGGTACAATTATTAACCCTCACTCCCGAGGCAAAGATCACAGGGGAAAGAACAGATTCTGTCATTAACGGAATCTTGTCAAAAGTAAAGGTTCCTACGGAGTAAGAAGCTAGTTAAGCACGTAAAGCAGAAGGGACTTCCGTACAAATTGGCTCTTATCCGTTACTACCTTTTCGGAATGTACGTTAAATAATCCCCCCTCGGATATTGACTAAACAGGGGGGATTTTTTATACTGAATCTGTGGTATTTATTGGTTTTTGAAGTCCGTTCGGACAGGTGGCCGATCGGCGCTAAAATCAGCAAAAAGTTCAGCAAAGAAAGGGGTACGTTAGTTTATGAGCAAGAAAGACAAGAGAAACGTTATTGTGGGACAGTCAGGTGGCCCTACCGCAGCCATTAACTCATCTTTGGCAGGTGTTTTCAGAACAGCCAAGGACAGAGGCTACAAAAAAGTTTACGGTATGCTTCATGGCGTTCAGGGCCTTTTAGAGGGAAGATATATAGATCTTTCCGATCATATTCGTACCGGCCTTGATGCGGAACTTTTAAAGAGAACACCTTCTGCATATTTGGGATCATGCAGATACAAGCTTCCCAACATCAGTGACAACAAAGAAGTTTACGAAGAAATCTTCAAAATCCTTGATAAACTCGAGATCGACTGCTTTATCTACATCGGTGGTAACGATTCTATGGATACCATCAAAAAGCTTTCGGATTACGCGATCATTACCGGTTCTGACATTCGTTTCGTAGGATGCCCCAAGACAATTGATAATGACCTTGCCCTTACGGATCACACTCCCGGATACGGCTCAGCAGCTAAGTATATCGGTACTTCCGTAAAAGAGATCATCAGAGACGGTTGGAGTCTTGAGACAACCAATGGTCAGATCGTTGTTGTTGAGATCATGGGACGTAACGCAGGATGGCTTACCGCTGCAGCAGCATTATCCAAAGGTGAGGACTGTGACGGACCCGATGCCATCTACCTTCCCGAGCTTAACTTCGATATCGAGAAATTCGTTAAGAAGTGTAAAGAACTTTTAAAGAAAAAGAGATCCATTGTTGTGGCTGTTTCCGAAGGTATCCACACCAAGGACGGCACATATATCAGTGAACTTGGAAATGCTACCGAGTACGTTGACGCATTCGGACACAAGCAGCTCACCGGAACAGCAAGATACCTTTGCAACGTTCTCTCACAGGAGATCGGCTGCAAGACCCGTTCAATCGAGCTTTCAACTCTTCAGAGATCGGCAAGCCACTGTGCTTCCCGTGTGGACATCCTTGAAGCATACGAGGTTGGTGGTGCAGCAATGAAGGCAGCAGACGAGGGCGATACCGGTAAGATGGTTGTTATTGAGCGTCTCTCAGACGATCCTTATCAGGCAGGAACCGAGGTTAAGGACGTTCACAAGATCGCAAACGATGAGCGCCTTGTTCCCAGAGATTGGATCACCAAGGACGGCACATATGTAACCAATGAGTTCATCACTTATGTTAGACCTCTTATCCAGGGCGATGTGGCACCCATCATGGTTGATGGTATTCCTCGTCACCTCTATGTTCCCGGATATCAGGAACTTCTGTAATGGCCGGAAAACCGGAGCAAAAATATAATTTATAAAATTCAAGATCAGTCACAGGGGGCCCTGAGCCCCTAAGGAGTAATGATGAGTAACAGCGAAGAAAAGGCTTGCGGAACAGCAGACATGAAATATACTGCGGAAAAGCGCAGCCTGATCATTATCCATACCAGTATCATCGGAATAATCGCCAATGTATTTTTGGCAGGTTTCAAGGCAATGGTTGGCGTCATTACCAACTCCATCGCAGTAACTTTGGATGCGGTAAACAACTTGTCCGACGCATTGTCATCGGTTATCACCCTTGTGGGAGCAAAGCTGGCGGGACGTCGCCCCGACAAAAAACATCCCTTGGGCCATGGCCGTATTGAGTACCTTGCGGCAATGATCGTTGCGGCTATCATACTCTATGCAGGTATAACCGCCGGCATCGAATCGATTAAAAAGATCATTCATCCCGAGAAAGCTGAGTACACCACTGTTTCACTCATCATTATCTCCGTGGCTATCGTTGTAAAGATCTTCCTCGGACTCTTTGTTCAGAGGCAGGGAAGAAGAACAAAATCCGGAGCTCTTGAAGCTTCGGGTAAGGATGCGCTTTTTGATGCCATCATCTCAGCATCCGTTCTTGCATCCGCAATAATCTATCTGACCACAGGACTTTCTCTTGAAGCATACGTTGGTCTTATCATCACCGGCTTCATCATAAAGGCCGGCATTGAGATGCTTCAGGATACCTTGGACGATATCCTTGGTCACAGAGAAGACAGGGAACTTACTCAAAAGATCAAACAGCTTGTAAGCGAAGAACCCGAAGTACGCGGGGCATACGACTTATTTGTAAATGATTACGGCCCCAACAAGCACTACGCATCCATTCATGTGGAACTGCCTGACACCATGACGGTTGAGCAGGTTGATGTTTTAACAAGAAAGATTGAAGCAAAGGTTTACACCGAGACCGGAGTTGCCTTAACCGCTGTCGGAGTTTATTCTTATAACACCAGAGATAACGAAGCCGCTGAAATAAGAAATAAGGTCATGGAGAGAGTCCTGTTCTATGACTGGGCGATCCAGATGCACGGCTTTTACGTAGATACAAAGGCAAAGCAGATGCGTTTTGACGTTGTAATGAGTTTTGACATTAAAGCTTCCGAGGGCCTTGAGATGCTTTACAAGGACATGGGAGAATTATTCCCGGAGTACACGGTTTACATTTCTCCGGATATAGATGTAACGGATTAGGAGTTTTTAATTTATGAAAAAGTTTTTCTCTTGGAAACCGTCAAAAGTACTTTTGGCGGTTTTGTTGGGAGCGGTATTGATCGTTGCCCTTATCCCTTTGTTTAGGCTTTGCAATTTTATGATCCCCTGGTATGACGACTATGGTTATGCCAAATATAATGTCAGTTTCAGAGCATATTACGGGGATACATTCTTCAACGCTTTAAGGGGCGCCTGCTTCCAGGTAAAAGAGAGTTGGTATGCATGGCAGGGAACATTTTCATCCATCTTCCTTATGGCAATGAATCCCTTTGCATGGGGTGATGAACTTTATAAATGCGGCGGATATTTTCTTATCGCTATATTTTCTTTGTCTTTGTTTACCATGATGCTTACTTTGTGCACCAAGATGTTCGACTTAAAGAAAGCATCTGCTTTTTGCGTGGCTTTTGCTACCACTATCCTGGCTCTTGAAAAAATGTATTTTCCGGGCCATGGATTTTACTGGTATAACGGAGGAGTTCACTATATCGGGATAACATCCTTTTTGATGCTCCTTGTTGTAACCATTGTCTTTTTCTCTGACTATGCGGGAATTGGTGCAACAATAACTGAGGTCATTATTGGTATGATCCTTGCCATCACTGTCAGCGGTGGTAATTTTGTAACGGTCCTTAACGGGGCGCTTGTTCTTGCGGCAATTCTTATTTATGTAATTGTAAAATATAAAAAGCGTGCATTTAGGCTTGTTCCCATATATTTGACTTATGCCATTGGATTTGTCTTGAACGCCAAGGCTCCCGGAAACAGCGTTCGTGCGGCATATTTTACCGGATCCGCCATGAAGCCTCTTGATGCAATAATCAATTCTTTTCCTGACGGTATCAACAAAGGAAAAGAGTTTATAGATGTGTTCTTTATCGTGGTTCTTCTTGCACTTGTTCCAATCATCTGGGACGGTCTTAAGGGTAGCAAAAACAGATTCAGAATGCCTCTGACTTTTATTGTTTTTATGGCCGGTCTTTATTTTGCCACATATACTCCCGGGCTTTACGGTATAGGAAGAAATGATCTTGCAAGAGTTTGGAATGTCTGCAAGCTAATGCTCCATGTGGGAGCCGTTCTTAGCGAGATTTATCTCCTTGGATGGTTGCACACCGTTACTAAGGGAAAGAAGGGCAGGTTTAGCCTTGACATCGGTTATTGGTGGTATTACGTTGTACTTCTCGCTGTGGTGGCCGCCACGTTTATCATGGGAGGAAAAGAAAGGTACGATTATTCTTCCTATGCTGCATTTATGGAAGTTCATATGAATGAGGCGGCATCTCAGTATGAACAGTATCAAGAGAGAATAGATATCATTAAAAACGGCGGAGCAAATGTGGAAGTACCGGAATATACAGTACGCCCTTGGTATTTAAGGCAGAATGAACTTTCCGAGGATCCGGGTGCTCAACCTAATTCTTATATGGCAGAGTGGTACGGAAAAGAAAGCATCACCCTGAAAAAACAATAGACGAAAAGAAGACTTAATGGAAGTAATCAGAGGATATATAGAAAGTTTCATACATCAAAATCCTGCCAATGGTTATTGCATATTTGTGCTGGTGGACAAGGGGAAAGAGACTTCCTGCATCGGCTATTGCAAGGACCTTCAGGTTGGTGAGACCGTGGAACTGGAGGGAGAGTTTTTCGACGATCCCGTCTACGGAAAAGAATTTAAGATAAAGACATACAAAGTAGTGCCGCCGGCAGACAAGGAGAGCATCGAGAGATACCTTGGCTCCGGCGCTATTAAAGGCATCGGTGCAGCCCTTGCCGCAAGGATCGTAAAGGAATTCGGAGATGATACGTTAAGGATCATCGAGGAGGAACCGGAACGTCTTGCGGAAGTAAAGGGCATCAGCATGCGAAGGGCTATGGAGATCGCAGTTCAGCTGGAAGAAAAGCGTGACCTTCGTGATGCCATGATGTTTCTTGGTCAATACAATATTTCCCAATCTCTTTCGATCAAAATTTTCAACACCTACGGCGGTTCATTATACACCGTCATGAAAGAAAATCCATATAAGCTGGCGGAGGATATTAGCGGCGTAGGTTTCATCACCGCCGACACCATAGCGCGGAACATGGGAATGAGCATGAACTCACCCCAGAGGCTTCGTTGCGGCCTTTTGTACATCCTTCAGCAGAGCGCCGGAGAGGGTCATTGCTATCTGCCCATGCAGGATCTTCAGAGCAAGGCAAAAGAAATGCTGGGCATGGACGACGAGGTCATAAATAATGAGATCTCGGGCCTTGCCATCGACCGTAAGATAATCGTTCGGGGAGAAAATGTTTATTCCGCTTCTTTCTTTTATGCGGAGCAGAACTGCGCAAGGTTATTGGCGGATCTTAACATGCCCCTTGAAAGATTTACGGAAGAGGACGAGGACCTTCTCATCGGACGCCTTAAGAATATTGCGGCGGCACAAAACATGGAAGTGGATCCCATTCAGCTTGAGGCGGTCAAAGAATGCGTAAAGAACAGCATCTTTATACTCTCGGGAGGTCCCGGAACAGGTAAGACCACAACCATAAATCTTATCATCAAATACTTTCTGTCCCTTGGAATGGATCTACTTCTGGCGGCGCCTACGGGACGTGCGGCCAAGCGAATGACTGAAGCTACAGGCTATGAAGCTATGACCATCCATCGGTTACTCGAAGTGGGCGGTGGTCAGGATGATGACGGAGGAAGGATGTTCTTCCACAGGGATCAGGACAATCCTCTCGAAGCAGACGTTATCATCATCGACGAAGCCTCCATGGTGGACATTTTATTGTTCCAGGGACTGTTAAAAGCAATTATCCCCGGAACGAGGCTTATACTTGTAGGCGACGCGGCTCAGCTCCCCAGCGTTGGCCCCGGATGCGTCCTTAGGGATCTTATTGACAGTAATGCGTTTGCATGCTTAATGCTAAAGAGGATCTTCCGTCAGGCCAGCGGTAGCGATATCGTAGTTAATGCTCACAAGATAAATTCAGGTGAGCAGATAAAACTGGGAACGGACTCAAAGGACTTTTTATTCCTTGAAAGAGATTCTTCGAGAATGATCGCGGAGCACATGATCTGGATGATCAGGGATAAACTTCCCAAGTACTGCGACGCGGATGTTTTTGATATTCAGGTCCTCACACCCATGCGAAAAGGAAGCCTTGGATGTATCGAATTAAACAGGATACTTCAGGAGGCTCTTAATCCGCCTCAGCCCGGAAAACGGGAGCACATCCAGGGGGATTATATTTACCGCGAAGGCGATAAAGTAATGCAGATCAAGAACAATTACAAGCTGGAGTGGAACATATACGGCTTGTACGGAATTGCCGTATCCAGTGGCCTTGGAGTCTTTAACGGAGACACGGGAAGGATACTTGAGATAAGTGAAGCGGCGGCACAGGTCAGAGTTGAGTTTGATGATAAAAGGATCGTTGATTATCCCTTTAACACTCTGGAGGAACTGGAGCCGGCTTACGCCATCACCATCCATAAATCCCAGGGATCGGAATATCCGGCGGTTATCATGCCCTTCCTTGATGTCCCTGAGATAATGAGATACAGAAACCTTCTCTATACCGGAATAACGCGTGGAAAGAAGTGTGTGGTCATCATGGGAAGTTCACGTATTGTCCGTGATATGATAGACAACGGTTACACAAGCAGAAGATATACATCCCTCAAGGAACGTATCCTGGAGGTGATGCCATGAAGGTCTTAGACGTTCTGTTAAACCTGATCTTTCCAAGGAGATGCCCCTACTGCGACAAGATCGTTACGCCTTTCGGAGAAGGGATCCATACAGAATGCCTTAAGCAGATGAAACTCCTTGCTCCGCCCTATTGCATGAAGTGCGGAAGAAAGACCATGAGACCAACCGGTCTTTGCGGTAACTGCGAAAGGGAGAAAAAGGAATTTATAAGAGGCAGATGTCTTTATGAATACAAGGCGGTGGCTAAGTCCATATACCGTTTTAAATACTACGGAAGAAGGGAATATGCCAAGGTTTACGCCGAGGAAGCCGCTGATTATCTGAAGGACTTTTTCAGAGAGGTTTCACCCGATGCCCTGGTGCCCATTCCTATCCACAGAAGGCGCTATGCAAAGAGGGGATACAACCAGGCATACGAGCTTGCAAAAGAGATCTCAAAGATCACCGGGATCCCCGTAGCGGACAAACTTTTGAAGCGCAGGAGAAATACCACTGCCCTTAAGTATCTCAGCCCCGATGAAAGGCAAAAAAATCTGAAAAATGCTTTTATTGTGGGCGAAAATAGTGTAAAATTAAAGACGATTATACTTATCGATGACATATACACAACGGGAACCACCATGAACGAAGCAGCAAAAGTTCTTCATAAAGCTGGGATACCTGATGTGTATTTTGTGGCGCTTGCAGGCGGAAAAGGTATTTGATTTAATACTTGCACAGCCAAAATTTTAATTAATGGAGGTATTGCTATGAACGTACGTAACTGCCGTAAATGCGGAAAGATGTTTAACTATATTTCCGGTATGCCCATCTGTCCTTCCTGTAAGGAGGCTATGGAAGCAAAATTCCAGGAAGTAAAGGAGTACATTCGCGAGCATAAGGGAGTAGGTATTAAAGAAGTTGCCGAGGCCTGTGATGTTGAGCCCCAGCAGATCACTGCATGGCTTCGTGACGACAGACTCGAGGTAACCGAGGATTCAGCCATGATGCTCAACTGTGAATCCTGCGGAGCACCCATCAGATCAGGAAGATTCTGCGATCGTTGTAAGAATCAGGTAACCAACGGCTTCGGTCAGATGACCAGGGATTACAACGCACAGAAAGCAGCAGAGCTTGCAGCTAAGATGAAGAAAGATGAAAAGGATAACGCCAGAATGAGATTCCTTTAATTTTGGCTGGAAGATTCTATGTTAGACAGAGAAAAGGTCATTATGATGACCAGAATGGCTTCCTACGAAAAAGGCAAGGGAAAAGATCATCTAAGGATCGGTTCTTCCTTTAGAGCGGATTATATTTTCGCTTCTATACTGAAGGCGATCTTTGCGATAACCGTTGCCTTTGTTTGCGGTGTAGCCCTTTACATTTATTATAATCTCGAACAATTCGTGGAAAATATCTATGACCTTGACCTTGTGGCAATACTGAAAGGGTTCGGGAAACATTATCTGATCGTGATGATCATCTATGTCGCAATATGCTATATTGTGGCATTTATAAGGTATGCCGTCGCAACCGGCAGCATTAGAAAATATAAGAGTAATCTTAAGAAATTGAGAAAGATGCAGAAAGATCAATGAAGAGTTTATTTGAAATCAGGGAAAAGGTAATCCGGTTCTATTACAAGTACGATGCGTTTATCATTCCCGTAATTAAAGCTATCCTGGCATTCATCGTGCTTCACGCAGTCAATTCGAGAATGGGATATTTCCACAAGATTGACAATGTTGCCATCGAGCTTATCGTATCCCTGCTCTGTTCCTTCCTTCCCAGCGGACTCATCCTTGTTTTCGCCGGACTGTTCTCGCTCCTTCACATGTACGGACTGTCTTTGATCGTAGCGGCTACGGGAGTAGTGCTTTATCTTGTGATTTATTTATTGTTCCTGAGATTCGCACCCAAGGCTTCTCTTGTAGTTGCCCTTACACCGGTGCTGATGCTCTGGAAGATACCTTATATCCTTCCCATCATCCTGGGACTTTGCGCAGCTCCCGGAACTGCTGTTGCAATGGGATGCGGCGTAATTGCATATTATTTCCTTTACATCATTGATTCCAATTCAGCTACCATCGCCACCATGGAACTTGGCGATGCTGCAGATCAGCTTAAGATCATCATCGACGGAATGCTTGCAAACAAGGGCATGTTGATCGTTATCATCGCTTTTGTTGTTACTATGCTTGTGGTTTATTTTATCAGAAGACTTCCCATCAAGAGAAACTGGGAGATAGCCATTGGTTCGGGTGCTGCAGTTCAGATGCTCGTCCTCCTTATCGGAGATGTGATCATGGACACCGGCATTTCCTTCATCAACATCATTCTTGTGTCAATCCTTGCTGTAGCAATCGGATTTGGCATCAAGTTCTTTAAGTATTGTGTTGACTTTAACCGCACTGAGAATGTTCAGTTCGAGGACGATGATTATTACTACTACGTTAAGGCTGTTCCCAAGATCTCAATTGCTCTTGAGAGCGGACGTGTAAGACAGATCAACAGAAGAGTCGGCGGACATGGTTCATTTGTGACCGGATCCGAAGATTTCTACGAAGACGGTCTTGGAGAAGATTATGATTATTCCGAGTATCCCGAAGACGGTGAGTACTACGAGGAAGACGGATACTACGAGAATAATGACGGATATTATGAGGAGAATTTCTCCGAAGAAGACGGAGACGGCAAAAACTAAATGCAATTTGTAACCCAAGCCATAAATTACCTTAAGAACATGGGTATATATATGACTACCGTACAGTGGCGCGATGTGATAGAGATCCTGATCATTGCGTTTTTGCTGTACTATATTTTAGCCTGGATGAAGAACACCAGAGCATGGTCTCTTCTCAAAGGTATCATTGTCATTGCATTGTTTCTGGTCATTGCCTCCATCATGCAACTGGATACCATTATCTGGATTGCTAAAAATGTAGTTAATTACGCTATCATAGCGCTTTTACTTGTGCTCCAGCCCGAGCTTAGAAAAGGTCTTGAGAATCTTGGACGAAAGAATTTCCTCGGTGAGATCCTTTCCACCACCGCCATTCATTCCGCAGACGCGGAGAAGGTTTCCGAGACCACCGTTTCTGAGATCGTTAAAGCCTGCACCGAGATGGGTAAGGCAAGGACCGGAGCTCTTATCGTTATTCAGAGAGCTGAATTCCTTTCCGAGTACGAGACCACAGGTATCGCCATCGACGGAAAGGTTACCAGCGGTCTTCTTATCAACATCTTTGAGAAGAACACTCCCCTTCATGACGGAGCGGTCATCATCGTAGGCAACCGTGTTACCGCGGCTACCTGTTATCTGCCTCTGTCAGACAACTTGGATCTCAGCAAAGACCTGGGAACCAGACACAGAGCGGCAGTCGGAGTATCTGAAAAGACCGACGCCATCACCATCATTGTCTCCGAGGAGACAGGACGTATTTCCCTTGCCATCGACGGCAAGATCGAGCCTATATCCGATGGTGAGCAGCTCAGGAGCAAACTGACAAAGCTTGTTACTTCCGCAAGGGAAAAGAGATACATAAGACGTTCCGAGAGAAACAAGAAAATAAAGCAGTTGGAGACCAAGGTTTCCGGGGAAGGAGCAGATAATGAAAAAGTTTAAAGACTGGCTCCTTAAGGATCTTTGGCTCAAAGTTGTATCAATACTTTTGGCGATAGTTATCTGGTTCGTTTGGATCCAGATCGAGAACCCTACCATCTCCAAGGATTTTTCCAATGTTAAGGTTTCCATCATCAACCAGGATGCTCTTAATCCTGAGCAGAAGGTTTGGGAGATCCTTGACAGGAGCGATACCTTAAAGGTGACCGTTACCGCGCCCAAGACCGTTATCAACAGTCTCAGTTCAAGTGATATCATTGCAGAGGCAGATGCCAACAAGATGGAAGACGGCGAGCTCCCCATCAGCCTTCACCTCGCAGGGGACCAGACCTACGATTCTCTTGTGGCAAACCGCGAAACACTTAGCATTTCAATCGAAGACAGAGTCAGAAAATACGTTAGGGTTATCCAGAGCACTACCGGAGAAGTTGCCGAGAATTATAAATTCGGCGGCATTACCATGGATCTTAACATGATTGAGATCACCGGCCCCAGATCGGACGTTGAGAGAGTAAGCTACGGTGAAGTTGAGATCGATATCGACGGTGTCAGCGAATCCCTTTCCGCAAATATTGAGATCCAGCTTTATGATGCAAGCAACGAACCCCTTAATCTTTCTTCCATCACAAAGCAGTCTGATTATGTACATGTTGATGTCAATATCCTTCCTACAAAGACTATTCCGATCTACGCTTCAAAGACCGGAGAGCCTGCGAACGGATACCTATATGCCGGCAATCTTGAGGTCACACCTGAGGTTGTGACCATTGCGGGAACAAATGCAAACCTTCAGGGCATCAGCAGGATCAATATCGAAGAACCCGTTGATATCTCGGGAGCTACAGATAATGTTTCAAAGACAGTTAACATTTCAAGTTACCTGCCCGAGAATGTAACCTTTGGTGATGATAATTATAATGGCGATGTAACCATTACCGTCTTTGTTGAGCCCGAGGTGAGCAAGAAGATGTATATCGACGAGAGCGCTATCGTATTCACAAATATTCCGGAAGGAATGGAGATCACTGCCGGATACGGAGATATAGCTGTTGAAATATCAGGTCTTGCGTCGGATATTGAGGAGATCACCGGAGAGAATATCGGTGTGACCGTAGATGTTGCTAAATATATGGACAACAACAATCTGAAAGATCTTACTGACGGCGCTCACATGATGCCTTTGACTCTTGGAGTGTCAGGATCCGTTGAAGTAAAGAATTCACCGACGGTTAATGCCACCGTCAGCCATAAATAAAATATAGGAAGTTACAGAGGTATATAAAATGAGCAGAATGTTTGGAACAGATGGCGTACGCGGAGTTGCCAACGACGAACTTACTCCCGCCCTTGCCATGCAGTTGGGACAGGCTGGAGCATATGTACTTACCAAATCAAAGAACCACAAGCCCACCATCATGGTAGGATGTGATACAAGAATTTCCGGCGATATGCTTGCTTATGCCCTTATGGCAGGAGCCTGCAGCGTTGGAGCAAACTGTGTTTATGTGGGTGTTGTTCCCACCCCTGCCGTTGCCTATCTTACAAGAAAGCACATGGTAGATGCGGGCGTTGTTATCTCAGCATCCCACAACTCAGTTGAGTTTAACGGAATTAAATTCTTTGACGCAGACGGATTTAAGCTTCCCGATGCTCTTGAAGACGAGATCGAAGCTGAGATCAAGAGCAACATGGATGACATTCAGTTCCCCATCGGACCCGGCGTGGGAAAGATCAAAGTCCTTTCAGACGCAAAGGAAGAGTACATCAATCACTCCGTAAGAGCGGTAAATGTTGACCTCTCGGGAATGAAACTTGTTGTTGACTGTGCAGAGGGCGCATCCTACTACACATCAATCGAAGCCCTTTCACGTTGCGGAGCAGAGATCGTTGCAATCCACAATCATCCCGACGGAACCAATATCAATGCAAACTGTGGTTCAACCCATATGGAAGAACTCATGGCCCGCGTTGTATATGAGAAGGCAGCCATCGGTATCGCATTTGACGGCGATGCAGACAGATTCCTTGCAGTAGATGAAAACGGTAAGATGGTTGACGGCGACCAGATCATGGCCATCGTCGGCAATTATATGAAGCAGCAGGGCAAGCTTAAGGGCGACACCATCGTTGCAACAGTAATGAGTAATCTTGGATTCTCACTTTCATGCGAGAAGAACGGAATTACTCTTGAGAGAACAGCAGTCGGAGACAGATATGTTCTTGAAAGAATGAAGGAGATCGGCGGATCCCTCGGCGGAGAGCAGAGCGGACACATCATTTTCCTTGACGAGAACACCACCGGAGACGGACTTTTAAGCGCACTCCATCTTCTTCAGGTTATGGTTGAGACCGGAAAGCCTCTTTCAGAGCTTGCTAAGATCATGGATGTTCTTCCTCAGGCCCTTGTAGGCGCAAAGGTTGCAAACCACAAGAAGCATATGTATCTTGAATATCCCAAGATCAAGAGCGCTATCGAAGAGCTTGAAAAGAAGTTTGCGGGCGAAGGCAGAGTCCTCATCAGACCTTCGGGAACCGAGCCCCTTGTTCGTGTTATGATCGAGGGTAAGGATCAGAAACAGATCCGGGCAGAGGCTGAAAAGCTTGCAGCTCTTATCCAGGATGAAATGTTCTAGGCCGGATACTATCCTAGAAATTAAGAATTCATCAAAAGTTTAGACATTATTAATATTACTTAATTTGCTTTAATCGTCCTTATTTGCTATTATTTAGTTAGGGGGATGGTTATGGAGGAATGAAAATGGTTAGTCAGAAAGTGGTTATTAAAAACCCTACGGGACTTCATTTAAGACCGGCCGGAATCTTGTGTAAAGAGGCCATGCAGTTTAGATCACTTATAACTTTCAAGGTAAAAGATACAACTGCTAACGCAAAGAGTGTACTTAGTGTTTTGGGTGCCTGCGTAAAATGTGGCGACGAGATCGAACTTGTATGTGAAGGCGACGATGAAGTCGCAGCTTTGGAAGCTCTCGTAAATGCCATCGATACCGGACTTGGAGAATAATTAAAACAAATAATTTAAGGCGTGCCCACGCGGCGCGCCTGTTTTATGTAATGTGTATGGAAAATAAAGATTTCGGTAAGACCGTCAGTATAGTAATACCGGTCTATCAATTGGAAAAATATATAGTTCAGACCATGGAATGTGTTCTTGCCCAGACCTACACCGACTGGGAGCTTATCATGGTGGAAGACGGAAGCAAGGACAGGACTCCCGAGATCATCGAGGACTTTATCGCCGAGAAGGGCCTTCAGGACAGGATGCACCTTATCAGGCTTCTTGATGATAACGGCGCTGCCGCTGCAAGAAACAGGGGCGTTATGGAGTCAAAGGGAAGGTATATTGCCTATCTTGACGGAGATGATGTATGGCTTCCCAATAAGCTTGAAAAAGAGCTTAATTTCCTTAAGGAAAAGGATGCGGCATTTGTGTTTACCGGATATGAATTTGCGGACGCTGACGCGGTGGGTAACGGACATGTGGTAAAGGTTCCGGAGACGCTTAATTACAGACAGGCTCTTAACAATACCACAATCTTTACCAGCACCGTAATGTTTGATACAGAAAAGATTCCAAGGGAAAAGCTTATGATGCCCAAGATCAAGAGCGAAGACACCGCTCTTTGGTGGAGGATCTTAAGAGAGGGAACATTGGCATACGGCCTTAACGAGAACCTTGTTCTCTACAGACGTCCCGGTAAGAGTCTTTCCTCAAATAAATTAGAGGCTCTCAGACGAATCTGGAACCTCTATAGAAAAGCTGAACATTTAAACATTTTTGTCAGCGCATATAATTTTGTTATCTGGGCTTTTAAAGCCGTTGGAAGAAGAGTGGGATGATCGCACGGTGCAATTTGAGACATGCGTCACAACTCTAATTCAAATATAAAATGTAATATCCATCGGTTAATAAAGAACCGACTCCAAAGAACTCTCCTGAAAGGGAGAGTTTTTCTGTTATATAGTCAATGGCCTTACGATCGGTTTTCTCGTTTACGGAGAAGCATATAGCGTCTACACCCAGTTCTTTCGCTAAGAGGACAAATTTGGTTCCTCCCAGATATTCCTCGGATCCATCCAATGCATCGTAGTCGAGAGAAGAGTAGTCGAAATCGTCGAGTATGGAGGTAGAATCTCTGTAATAGAAGCATCCGTAAGCGTCTTCGTAACATATCCACTGATAAAGAGCATTAACCTCTTCGGAGTATTGGTCATAATGCATTGAATAAAGGGAATTATCCCACATATCACGACCGTAGAGGGTACGGATCTCGCCGGAGTACCAATGAATATATTTGGTAACCGATGGTGTGGCAAGGATAAGATAGTCATAGGCCTTGTCACTGTCTATCTCTACGATCTTTTCGAGTATAGGCAGGCACTCTTCAAAGGAAGGTTCATTTTCTCTGTATCCTGCGTGATCAACGTTGTTGACAGGTGCAATTCCCATATTTCCGCAAAGGAGCATGAGGATCATGAGCATTATTACAGAGATAATGGCAACAGATCTTTTTAACCCATTAAGCAAGGGCGAGAAAGCGGTTATAAGGTAGGCCAGTACAGGAACTGTAGGTATTAGGATCCCCAAATATGTCGGGGGATAAAAAACGCTTTGGAATTTACCCGGTAAAAATGCAGTCAAAGGGAAAACCAATAGTGCATAGGCGCAGAGCACATAAATAAATACGTGAAGATTCGGCGCAATGGTTTTTCTGATCTCATCGGATTTTGAGATCCTGCCGATGATCAGAAACAGAGCAATGATGCAGGCTATAAGGAGAATCGCCATTATACGGTTGTTGTAGATATAGTCATTAATATTGTTAAAATTGAAGGCTGCCATTTATCCCACCTCCTTTTCGCTAAACCTTTTTACAAAGGGAAGCTTTGAAAGAATAAACAGGGATACGGCAAGAGCAAAGCATGCCCCGATTCCGAATTTACAAGAAACAGCAAGGGGCTCTAGGATGATCGGAATAAGAGCAAGCCACCACTTCTTTTTAAGGCATGAATACAAAGTAAAGTTTACAAGGATAAGAGAGACAAAAGTCATTTCCCGATATCCCGCATAAACAATGTCAAAGCCCAAAGCTCCCGCTCCGAGATTTGTGCAGAATAAAAGGAAAACACAGACAAAGTAAAACATTACTTTTTTGGTTTTGTCTTTGAAAAGAACATCACCTATGGAAACAAATAATGTACAGCCGGCAAAGGGATAGAATGCCGGGATGATATACCATAAGAGCACGTATGGCTTTACCGAAAAGGTCCTTGCAAGAACAGCGTAGAAAACAGGCATGAACATAAAGTTAAGCCTTGAAGGATAACCATTGGTATATTCCAACCCTGTAAGGGGATTAACTTTATAAAGTGAAGAAGTACCGGACTGAAGCTGCTCTGTTCCGAGAAAAGAGTTAACGGTTTCAAGCATCTGGTCGCCGGCATTATATTTTTTTGAAAGAAGAGTACATAGTAAAGCAAAGACGGAGATCAGGATCGATGCCGCGAAAAGCGCATAATAAAGCTTCCCGGGTTTTTCTTGGGAAGCCGGTTTGTTCTTTACAAGACCGTTTTTGCTGATGGAAGCCAGTTTAAAAATAACGATAAGGAAATAAAAAACTGTAAGAAAAACGATCAAAACCACGGCATATGCTTTTGAGGTAGCAGACAGCCCCAAAGATAAGAAAGATGCTGCTGCGGACGTAAGCCCAAGGACAAAGAACATAAGCACGGTTCCAATGGAAAAAGCATTGCAGAATCTGATGAAAAAGGGCTTGATACTGCTTACCGGAGTAACCTTTTTAGAACTTTCTCTGATTAATTTGTCGATTGAAAGTGCTCCGAAGCCCGGGATAAGGGGGCATAAAAAAAGGAAGCACAAAAGTAATATGGTTTTCATAGTCTGAATTATAGCATAAAGCTGACGCTCAATCTACGGAAAGATTGGCTAAAACGCCGATTTTTAGGCGTTTATTAAAGAATCTTAAGAATGTGATTTATGGATTGATGCATCATCTTATGATAAAATAAACAATGTATTTTTGTGCATTTTTGTTTGACGAGGTAATGAAATGTCAACTCAAAGTAAACTATTAAAAATGGAAGGCTTTAAGCGAATCATCAACCTGTCGTTGGTGCTTTTTTGCTTATTGCTCGAAACCGCGGTATTTACATACCACTGGTACTTTAATTTCCGTATGGATATCATAGCGGGACGCAATCAGCCTTTCTGGATAAAAGGACATATGCTTGAGGTTGCGGTTTATATCGTTATCCTCTTTTTGTTCTCCAACATGTACGGCGGAATGAGACTCGGCTATATGAAGAACGCGGAGCTTATCTTCTCCCAGATCTTTGCCACCATCATGGCGGATATTTTGATCTACGCCGAGATCTCCCTTATGGCGCTGAGACTCTTTGAGCCCAAGTATTTCTTTATTATGTTGGGGCAGCAGTGTTTACTTGTATTTATTTATGTTAATATTGCGAACTTCTTGTATCGCAATATTTTCCCGCCAAGACGCCTTCTTCTTATCTACGGAGACCGTGACCCCAACGAAATAAGAAGGAAGTTTGAGACCAGAGGGGATAAATATGCCATTGTTGCCGAGATCCACGTGGCGGTTGGTACCAAAAACCTTTGCAAAGCCATCGACAAGTTCTATGATGACGAGATTTGTAATGCTGTCGTATTCGGTGATATCTCCGAGGCAGACAGAAAGCCCCTTATCAAGCATTGTTACGGAAGGTCCATCAGATTTTATCTTCTTCCCAAGATCAATGACGTTATCCTTAAGGGATCGGAAGAACTTCACGTATTTGACAGCCCCATCATGCTGACCCGTGAATACTCCATGACCATGGAGCAGAGGTTCATTAAGAGAACCATTGATATTGTGGCTTCCTTGCTTTTGATCATTTTATCATCGCCCTTTATGCTCCTTACCGCCATTGCCGTAAAAGTATATGACGGTGGGCCTATCCTTTATAAACAGGTTCGTGTTACCAGGGGCGGAAAGCATTTCAACATAGTTAAATTCCGTTCCATGAGAGTTGACGCGGAGAAGGATGGTGTAAGGCTTTACTATGTGGGGGACAAACGCGTTACTCCAATTGGCAAGTTCATCCGTAAAGTCAGACTGGATGAGCTTCCCCAGCTCTTTAATATTCTGGCAGGAGACATGACCTTTATCGGCCCCAGACCGGAGCGCCCCGAGATCATTGAAAAGTACCAGGCTACCATGCCTGAGTTTGCATACAGGCTTAAGGTTAAGGCGGGCCTTGCGGGATTTGCCCAGGTTTACGGCAAGTACAATACCACACCTTACGATAAACTGAAATTAGACCTTATTTACATCGAGAATTATTCTGTTCTTTTGGATCTCAAGCTTATGCTTCTCACACTTAAGATCCTCTTCTGGCCCGATTCAACCGAAGGTGTTGATCCGGGTCAGACCACTGCAATGAAGGACCTTGTAACAGCCATGGCTGAGAACAAGTACGAGGACGGAGAGTCCTACAACGAAGATGACTCTACTGCAGAAGAAAAGGAAAAGCAGAAGAATGAAAATTCTGTGGATATGTAATTTAATACTTCCTGCTGTGGCAAAGGCTCTGGAATTGCCAACTATCCCTAAGGAGGGCTGGGTAAAGGGTCTTTATGATGCCATTGCGGATAAGAGAAAAAATGATCCAAACGTTCCTGAAATATGTTTTGCATTTCCTGTGGGAAGCGAGCTCCTTAAAGAAAAGGGTGTGCTTAAGACCACCGGTGTTGTATCCGGAAGCGTAATTGATGAAAAGGGAAATACCCTCGAGTATTATGGCTTTTACGAAGATACCTCGAAGGAATATCTTTACGATCCAAAGCTGGAAAGTGAGTTTGGATATATCTTCGAGAATGCAAAGCCGGATATGGTCCATGTTTTCGGAACGGAATTTCCTCATACACTGGCGGCTGCAAAGGCTTGGGGGAATCCGGAAACTATTCTGGTTGGACTCCAGGGTATCTGCAGGGACATCGCGGAGGCTTACACCGCAAATCTTTCCGAGGATATAGTTGTACGAAGAACTTTCAGGGACCTTTTAAAGAATGATTCCATTCTTGATCAAAAGAGAAAATTTGACTTAAGAGCTGCCAATGAAAATGAGGCATTAAAACTGGTGGGTCACGTGGCCGGACGCACGGAGTTCGATAAAAAGTTTACCGCGGAGGTTGATCCGGATATTATTTATCATTATTCCGGAGAGACTCTTCGCAGCGTTTTTTATACCGGAGCTTGGAATCGTAATGCGGCGGAAAAGTACAGGATTTTTTTCTGCCAGGCGGATTACCCCTTAAAGGGATTCCATTATCTTTTGGAAGCGGTTCATATGCTCTTTGCAGAGAAGGAAGAAAAGGGAGAAGAACTCCCGGATATTCAGATTTACGTTGCGGGACAGTCCATCATAAATCACAGGACCTTAAAAGAAAAGATCAAGATCTCTTCCTACGGAAAGTACTTAAGAAGCCTTATGGATAACTACGGATTATCTGACAGAGTCCATATTTTGGGAAGGCTTTCCGCGGAGCAGATGAAGGAACAGTATCTTCTTTGCGACACCTACGTTTGCTGTTCTGCCTGTGAGAATTCCCCCAATTCATTAGGAGAGGCAATGATGCTTCAGGTTCCCATCGTAACTGCGAGAGTGGGCGGAATTGAGAGCGTATTCAAGGTAGGGGATGACGGATTTTCCTATACTGTCGATCCGGAGGATACCTTGGAAGATATAGCCGGAAAGCTTAAAGACGCCCTTCTTGAAAGATGGGGAGCGGATTACGAACCGGCGCTACTTAGTAATGAGGTTGACAGACGCCGTTACAACGCAGGTTTCCATGCAAGAGAGAATCACAATCCCGAGAAGAATGTTTATGATCTTCTTGGAATTTACAAAAGCATTTGTAAATAGCCAACGGATATAGAATGACATGCCGAGAAAGGGGAAGTATGAAGATAACTTTCGTTTCAAATTATATAAATCATCATCAGATTCCCTTTTGCAGAGCTTTGATCTCTAACCTTTCTCAGGGGGATGAATTTACTTTTGTTCAAACCCAGGAGATGGAAGCTGACAGAAAAAATATGGGGTGGGGAACAGGACTTCCGGAGTTTGTTAAAGAATCCTATGTTTCTCCCGAAGCAGAGAAGGAATGCAGGGAGCTGATCTTTGGAAGCGATGTTGTGATCTTTGGCGGATGCGAGGATGAAAGCTATATCTCGCCGAGGTTGGAAGCGCTGAGAGAAGGAGCAGGAAAGGGAAAGAAGTATCTTACCTTAAGATACTCCGAGAGAATGTACAGAGAAGGTCAGTGGAAATTCATTACTCCCAAGGGCCTTAGAAAAAAGTATCTGGACCACACAAGATATAATGAACTTCCGGTATATTTACTTTGCGCCGGCGGATATGTGGGATCGGATTTTTCTTTGTTTGGCGCATACAGGAATAAGAAATATAAATGGGGCTATTTTACGGAAGTAAAAGAGCAGGATATCGAAGAACTTCTTATGACCAAAGGTTATAAGGGAGAAACGGGTGAGACCACTCCTTATATTTTGTGGGCGGGAAGATTTTTGAAATTAAAGCATGCCGATCACGCAGTCAAGACGGCGGCCTATCTTAAGGAAAAGGGACTTGAATTCCACATGGATATTGTGGGCGATGGTCCTGAAAAGAATAATATTATTGATCTTATTTCAAAAAACTCCTTGGAGAAATATGTTACACTTCATGGTTTTAAAAAGCCGGATGAAGTTAGGAACATGATGGAGAAGGCGGATATATATCTGTTTACGTCCGATAGAAACGAAGGTTGGGGAGCTGTGGTCAATGAGTCCATGAACAGCGGATGCGCAGTTGTGGCCGGAAGTATGATAGGATCTGTTCCATATCTGATCAGGAACGGGGAAAATGGATTCGTATACTATGACGGCGATACGGGAGACCTTTTCAGAAAGACGGAGCTTCTTGTTAAGGACAGCGAATTAAGAAAGCGGCTGGGAAGAAAGGCTTACGAAACTGTTAAGAATACTTGGAATCCCGAAGAAGCGGCCAAAAGGCTTTTGGCATTCATAAATGCCTTTATGGCGGGAAAGGATTTCCCTAAATATGAAGATGGCCCTCTCAGCATCGAAACAAACTTCAGCGAGAAGAATATAAGCAAAAAAGCAGCAGGAAGAGCATAGTTAGGATAGAACAAAGTTTTAGTTACAGTAATGATAAGCATAATAATACCGGTTTATAACATACAAAAAGAATATCTTACAAGATGTATCGATTCTGTTTTGAACCAGACCTACAGGGATATTGAAGTTATCCTTGTGGACGATGGTTCCACCGACGGAAGCGCTGCAGTGCTTGACGAATATGCTGAGAAAGACAGCAGGGTAAAGGCTCTTCACAAGAAAAACGGAGGCTCATCCAGCGCAAGAAATTTCGGTATATTGAATTCCAAGGGTGACTATTTGGGCTTTGTTGACAGTGATGATTATATCGAGCCCGATATGTACGAAAGCCTTTTAAACGCCATAAATAAATACGGCGTTAAATGTGCTCAGGTTGGAAGGAACGAGATCGATGAAGAAGGAAATATCCTACCGGATATCTGCTTTCCTCCCGAGACCGATGAGATCATAAACAAAAGAGATTTCTTTAAAGAACTATTGATGCACAGAGGGGACTGTTCATTTTGCACCAAGCTTATTGCGAGGGATGTGTTCTTTGAGAATGATCATAAAGCTGACAATGGTGCTGAGACCGCGGAGACAGAGCAAGCAGATTACGAATTCTTCCCCCGGGGAGTTCTCAACGAGGACTTCCACATCCTAATAAAGAAACTGGGTAAGATCGGTGATATCGTATCCCTCCCCGGATATAAATATCATGTATTTTACCGCATCGGAAGTAACTCGAGAAAAGAGAGCAAGAATGAGTTCTCAAGAGTTTTCTTTGACTGCGTCAACAATGCGGACCTTGCCACAGATATCGTTAAAGAAGAATATCCGGGAGATACCGAACTGGAAAAGATCGCCTTTAGATTTAATGTCTTCCAGAGGATCGAGTACCTGCTCCAT
>JAEEGF012215486.1_pt1 | contig 26970 bp, 21 predicted proteins | sample 9134171 | NCBI WGS metagenome assembly JAEEGF01 (sample SAMN16246542, study PRJNA631951) | gut metagenome | biome: gut microbiome; feature: rumen; material: AP-attached | host: Bos | place: Iran: Karaj | collected 2018-10 | reverse complement strand
ACATCTATCTGGGGTAACTCATCACCTTCAACACCATACACTGTAAATGCTAAGGGACAGGGTCCTGCATGGGATAACTCACTGTTCGAGGATAACGCAGAGTTTGGTATGGGTATGGTTCTTGCACAGAACGCTCTCCGTGATGCTATCAAGGAGAAGGTTGAAGAAATCGTAGCTGCTGGCGGAGCTGCTAAGGATGCTGCTCAGAAGTGGCTTGATACATTCAATGTAGGTTCAGAGAACTCTGCAGCTACAGAGGCTCTTGTAGAGGCTCTTAAGGGCGATAGCTCAGATGCTGCTAAGTACGTTCTTAAGAACAAAGACTTTGCTGCTAAGAAGTCACAGTGGATCTTCGGTGGTGACGGATGGGCATTCGATATCGGATTCGGTGGTCTCGATCACGTACTTGCTTCCGGTAAGGATGTAAACGTTCTCGTTGTAAACACTGAGGTTTACTCAAATACAGGTGGACAGTCATCAAAGGCTACTCCTACAGGTGCTGTTGCTCAGTTCGCTGCAGGTGGTAAAGAGATTAAGCAGAAAGACCTTGCTTCAATTGCAATGAGCTATGGTTATGTATATGTTGCACAGATTGCTATGGGTGCAAACATGCAGCAGACAATCAATGCAATCAAAGAAGCTGAGGCTTATCCAGGACCATCACTTATCATCGCTTATGCTCCATGTATCAACCAGGGACTTAAGGCTGGTATGAATAAGGTTATGGATGAAGAGAAGAAAGCTGTTGCTACAGGATACTGGGATATGTTCAGATTCAATCCTCAGGCAGAGAACAAGTTCACACTTGATTCTAAGCCAGCTACAGAAGACTTCCAGAGCTTCCTTGATGGAGAAGTTCGTTATCTTTCACTTAAGCTTAAGAATCCTGAGAGAGCTGCTAAGCTTAACGCAGCAGCTGCAGAGCATGCTAAGGAGCACAGAGCTTATCTTGAAAAACTCGTTTCCCTTTACGGAAAGCAGTAATAAGACAAAAATGGGACCGGTTCGAAAGAACCGGTCCTTTTAAATGTTTAAAAATAAATATCAAATTTTGGAAAGAGTCTGAATGGCATTATCGGCAATAACGATTGTGTAATGCTCATCCAAAAACTGCTGCTTGGCAGTGCTTCCTATTTCTGTCTTGCCATATTCTGTAAGTAAAGAACAGATATTGGCGAATATACCATCTTCAATATCCCCTTGATGAAGTATGAGATAAAACTTACCGTTTGCTTCATTTTTGTAAAGGGTATTCTTACCATTAAACTTTCTGGTGACTATAGCTGCAAACTTCATGACTTCGTGCAATGAGTCAAAAGAGAAAATTCTTGAGCCTTTTCTGCTTGGCTGACCCTTCTTGCGTGCACCGGAGGTCTTTTCCTTAAGTTTCTTGGGATCGGATGAAGGAGAAGAGCTAACTGATGTGTCTATAAAATCAGCCATGTTACTGTGTTGTAATCTCTTGAAGAGACTGGAAACATCTTCATCCTCGTCCTCATCATATTCGTCGTCTTCGTAATCGCCGTAGTCATCATCCTCTTCGTCCTCTTCATGAACTGAAGGAGCGAAATTGGAAAAGCGAGTATCAAGCTCTTCCGGATCTTCTACTTTGGTGATTATAAGTACAATACATTCTGAATTGATGGGAATTGCTTCAATCATTAGAGGCGTATCCTCTGCATCAAAGCCATATTCTAAATTGGCTTGCTGCATCATGTCCTGAAATAGCTCCTTGGCTTTGTCAGTTCCATACGCAAGCTCTGTAATCTTAAGGTCTCGCTTCGCAAGGTCATCTCTGGTAAGGGTGCATCGAATCTGGTGATCATTAACTTTTTCAATCTTCATGATGCTCACCTCCTGACTTTGGAATACATTGATACTAAGTGAAATTACTATTTGTGTCAATACTTATATCGGGCTATTTTACTATTAAATTAAATCACGCACAATCAAAATCTTAAGAAAATCTTAAGAATTTTCGATGGTATTTCTTAAGATTTTGGTGGTAATATAATTTCTTGTGAGATGCCTCGCAAGGATATGAATCCGGGAAGGAGGCGTAGTTAAGGGACTTTTTTAATTCTTTACTATTCTTTTTTCTATGATTTCTTCATAGATGTCTTATGTTTAGTTTCGAAATAAATTCCCTAAATTATAAAAAGTATTAAATTTTTATCATCAACAACAGAGCATTAACAAATATAGTATTTTCTAATACTATTATACCATATTTTGTATTAAAAAATATTGGTTCGACATAGGGTTCTGCGATGCATCTTGCAAATATTAAATTATGTCAACTGATTGATTGTTAGAGAATCATTTTGATGAGGAATTATCACATATAAAATCCTTTTGGTTATATAAATCCATAAAAACTATCAACATTTTTTTAGAGGCAACCCCGCCATGAACATACATATATATTGAATAGTAAGTGGATACTTTCATAATGACGTAATAATAATTGTTTGATATAATATAGGGCGATTGTAAAGGAGCTAGAACATGAAGAAAAAGGTGATTCCGGCGATTATTATAATCGCCCTTATTTTTGTTATGGGAGGAATCTATGCACTTCAGATTGTGTATCAGCATTACTCCTATAGTACTGAGAAAGCAAATCTGGACGCATATTTCGATATAAATGGTGATAATGATGTGGCCGTTATTCTCGGTGATGAGATGATCGACGAGAGAGCATATTTATATGATGGCACATATTATATGGATTTTGATTCTGTTCAGAAAATTCTAAATGACAGATTTTATTATGGTAAGGCTGATGGAACGCTTGTATATACAACAGCCAGCAAGATTATTACAAGCAAGATAGGAACATCTTCCTGGAGTGATACTAAGGGGAATTCATCTGATGAAGGATATGTGATATCCAGAATGGAAGGCGATGTTCTTTTGGTAGCCCTTGATTATGTCAAGAAATATACCAATTTCTCATATACAGGTTATACTGATCCCAATCATCTTCAACTTAATACAAGCTGGGATGCTCAGCAGATCGCAACTATCAAGAAGAATACACAGCTCAGGAAAAGAGGCGGTGTAAAGAGCGAGGTATTGGAAGAGCTTGCAAAGGGTGATACAGTTATCATTCTTGAGGAACTGGAAGACTGGGTAAAAGTAAAAAGTGATGACTCATTCATCGGATACGTAGAGAAAAAGAAACTGGAGAATGAGACCACAAGAGAACCTATTCCTGTTACTGATTATGTGGAAGAGGAATACACATCACTTACCAGAGACCATAAGATCAATATGGGATTCCATAATATAGGTGGTGTTGCAGGAAATGATACTCTTTTAGCATATGTAGAAAAAACTAAGAGCCTTAATGTAATCTGTCCAACATGGTTTGCAGTAATAGATAATGATGGAAATATCAGCAATATCGCATCTGCATCTTATGTGAATTCTGCTCATAACATGGGACTGGAAGTATGGGCACTTGTAGATAACTTCACCGGAGGCGATGGATTTACTACTTCCGAAGTTCTTTCACATGCAAGCAGCAGAGCGAATTTTATCAGCAATGTTGTTTCACAGACAAAGGCTGTTGGAGCTGATGGAATAAACCTTGACTTTGAGACAGTGGCTTCAGAAGATGGTCAGTCTTTTGTTGAGCTTGTAAGAGAGCTTTCTATTGCGTGCAGAGAAGAGGGACTTGTGTTCTCTATAGATAACTATGTTCCTATGAATTTCAATGACTATTATGACCTTGAGGAACAGGGCATAGTTGCTGATTATTGTGTTATCATGGGATATGATGAACATTATGCCGGATCTGCTGAGACAGGTTCAGTTGCTTCATTATCATATGTAGAAAATGGAATTATTAATACATTAAAGGAAGTTGATGCTTCCAAGGTAATAAATGCGGTTCCTTTCTATACAAGAATCTGGCATACTTCAAATGGCAAGATTTCAAGTGAAGCCGTATCAATGAAGGTTGCCACCGAATATATAGCAAATCATTCTATTGCAATGGAATGGGATGCAGAGGCCGGTCAGAACTATGGTGAATTTACATCTTCAGACGGAACCTTGAATCAGATCTGGATGGAAGATGCATTATCAATTTCTCAAAAAATAGATTCTATGAAGGCACATGGAATTGCCGGAATAGCTCAGTGGTCACTTGGAATGGAAACAAGTGATGTCTGGGATGTAATTGCAAGTTATATCGAGGGATAAAAGTGGAAACAGAAGTAGTAGTAATAAAAGAAGATAGTATTGATGAAAAGGCTCTTGGTGATTTAGATAGAGCAGGACAGATCATTAAAGAGGGAGGTCTTGTAGCATTTCCTACAGAAACAGTCTATGGACTTGGCGGAGATGCCTTAAATCCTGAATCTTCCAAAAAGATATATGCAGCAAAGGGAAGACCTTCTGATAACCCGTTGATTGTTCACGTTTCCAACATGGATGATGTTGAGAAAATTGTAAAAGAAGTACCGGAAGCAGCAAAGAAGCTTGCTAAAGCTTTTTGGCCCGGACCACTTACAATGATTATGAATAAGAATGAGAAAGTTCCCTATGAGACTACAGGCGGACTTGATACTGTAGCAATAAGAATGCCCAATAACAAGATCGCACTTGGACTTATTGATGCCGCAGGTGGATTTATAGCGGCGCCAAGTGCCAATACTTCCGGAAGACCAAGCCCGACACTTGCAAGATATTGTGAGGAAGATCTCTCCGGTAAGATTGAGATGATAATAGATGGCGGACAGGTTGGAATAGGACTTGAATCTACAATTGTTGACCTTACAAGTGATGTTCCAATGATTTTAAGACCGGGATACATTACAGCAGAAATGCTGAAAAATGTTCTTGGAGAGATAAGCATCGACAGAACAATTATCGACAGTACATCTACTCAGAAGCCTAAGGCTCCCGGAATGAAGTACAAGCACTACGCTCCAAAGGGCGACCTTGCAATTGTACAGGGCAGTCAGGCAGCAGTTGTTGAATATATAAACAGTAAGTCAAAAGAGGCCGGGGCAGCAGGTAAGAAGGTTGGAATAATCGGCACTGATGCCACAAAGGATCTTTATGAAGCAGATATAGTAAAAAGTGTTGGTAATCGTGATGATGAAAGTACGGTTGCACACGAATTATTCAAGGTTCTCAGAGAATTTGATGATGAGAATGTTGATGTTATGTATTCCGAGGCTTTTGACGACAGCGGAATAGGACAGGCAATTATGAACAGGCTACTGAAAGCAGCGGGACACAATGTCATAGTATTATAAGTAAATTCTTTTGACATTATAACTCCTGTATTATAATAGTAAGGAAGGTAAAGAGATGATAGCTTTAGGAAGTGACCACGGCGGATTCGAGTTGAAGGAAGCAGTAAAGAAGCACCTTCAGGAGAGAGGATTGGAATTCAAGGATTTTGGAACTTATGACCTTAATTCCTGCGATTATCCTGAATTTGGAAGAGCAGCAGCAGAGGCTGTAGCCAGTGGAGAATGTGACAGAGGAATAGTTATCTGTACAACAGGAATCGGTATTTCAATTGTTGCTAACAAAGTAAAAGGAATCAGATGTGCTCTTTGTTCTGAAAAGACATCTGCCAGACTTACAAGAGAACACAACGATGCCAATATGCTTGCAATGGGCGGTGGTATGGTTGGAACAGTACAGGCTCTTGAAATTGTTGATACATTTTTAGATACACCTTTTTCAGAAATGGAAAAGCATAGTCGTAGAATATCAAAGATAGAGGAATAATAGGAGGACGATATGGGAAAAGTTGTTATTATGGATCATCCACTGATTCAGCACAAAATAGGATTGATCAGAAGAACAGAAACAGGTACTAAGGATTTCAGACAGAATATCAGTGAGATTGCTATGCTCATCTGCTATGAAGCTACAAGAGACCTTCAGCTTAAAGATGTTGAGATTGAGACACCTATCTGCAAGACAACTGTAAAGGAACTTAAGGGAAGAAAGCTTTGTGTTGTTCCTATTTTAAGAGCAGGACTTGGTATGGTTGACGGTATGCTCGCTCTTATTCCTGCAGCAAAGGTTGGTCATATTGGACTTTACAGAGATCCTGAGACACTTAAGCCTGTAGAGTATTATTGCAAAATGCCTGCAGATATTTCAGAGAGAGAAATTTTCGTTGTAGATCCTATGCTTGCTACAGGTGGTTCATCAGTAGCAGCTATTCAGATGCTCAAGGACAGAGGCTGCAGCCACATTCACTTTATGTGCATCATCGCTGCTCCTGAAGGACTTAAGGCTATGCAGGAGGCTCATCCTGACGTAGATATCTATGTTGGATCACTTGATGAGAAGCTCAACGAGCACGGATACATTGTACCTGGTCTCGGAGACGCCGGAGATAGAATCTTCGGAACAAAATGAGCGATAAAAGGATGTAAGGTCATATAATGATGTGCTTGCACAATTCATTATATGACATTGCAGACTTAACGGACATGAAGAAGTAGCACGGTAGTGCGGATTCTGAATGTACGTAGGATTGCGGGAACGAAGTGGAGCAATCCGTTATCGCGCCAGCATGTCGAGAACGAAGTGGAGACATGCGTATTTGTGGCAACAACCTAAGGAGGAAACATGAAAAGAGAGGATTACATATCTTGGGATGAGTATTTTATGGGAGTTGCAAAGCTTGCTGCTCTTAGGTCCAAAGACCCGAATACTCAGGTCGGAAGCTGCATTGTAAGCGAAGACAATAATATCTTGTCCATGGGGTACAACGGTTTTCCTAAGGGATGTTCCGACGAGGATTTTCCTTGGGAAAGAGATGGAGAAGACGAGCTGTCCACCAAGTATCCGTTTGTTACTCACAGTGAGCTCAATGCTATTTTGAACTACAGAGGCGGAAGCCTTGTTGGCGCCAAGATTTATGTATCTCTTTTTCCATGTAATGAATGTGCCAAAGCTATTATTCAGTCAGGCATTAAAACTGTAGTATATGATAGTGATAAATATTCTGCATCAGCAACCACAAAGGCATCCAAAAAGATGTTTGATGCAGCAGGGGTAAGATATTATCAGTATCAGCCAAGTGGAAGAAGCATTAAAATAACCATTTAACTTGAAAAGGTATGGCAAAAAGAGGGGTTAGGGGACAAAAAACTAAATATAAAAAGAGCATTTGCCTGTTGTTTACTTTTTTTTGTGCGCTGACGATCAGCATGACGATTTGCCCGCTAAAGGCCGCTGCTACTGAATCTACCAAGAAGCAGTTGGAGGAGGCCAAAGAAAAAAAGAAACAATCGCAAAGTGAGCTTGATAATACCAAAGGCAATATAGCTGAGATGAATGAGGAAAAGAACTCACTTCAGGGACAGCTAAATACTCTGAACAATCAGTTAAACGAAGTTAGTAATAACTTGCAGGAGATTGAGGAACAGATAAGAAGCAAAGAGACTGAGATTGAGAACACTCTGGCTGAGCTTGATGTAGCCAGGCAGACGGAAGAAAATCAATACGCTTCCATGAAAAAGAGAGTGCAGTTCATATACGAAAAGCAGAACTTTATGCTTATGAATATGATTTTTGGTTCAAATAGTTTTGCAGATTTTCTCAATCAGAATCATTATATTGAGCAGCTTTCAGCCTATGATAAGAGAAAGTTCGAAGAGTACATAGAGACCAGAGAACTAATCGAGGAAAAAGAAGCTTCTTTAGAAGAAGAGAAGATTCAGCTTGAGGAGTATCAGGTAAAAGAAAAGGCAGAACAGAGCAGAGTATCGGGACTGGTGAGTCAGACTTCAGGCTCCATAAAGCAATATGCGAATGATATTTCCGATGCCGAGTCGAAGGCTGAGGAACTTGAAGCTCAGATAAAGGCTCAGGATGAAGATATTAAAGCTCTTGAAGCTAAACTGGCTGAGGAGATCAGGTTGTCTAAACTTGCTGCTGCTTCAAAGTGGAGAAATATTTCGGAAGTTACTTTTGCAGATGGAGACAGATATCTTTTGGCAAATCTGATATATTGCGAAGCTGGTTCAGAACCATATGAAGGTAAGGTTGCTGTAGGAGCGGTAGTAATTAACAGAGTTCTTAGTTCAGTATATCCTGATACGGTTGTGGGAGTTATATATCAAAACAAACAATTCTCACCTGTAGCAAGCGGAAGACTTGCACTTGCTCTTGCAGAAGGCAAGGCATCATCATCCTGTTATCAGGCTGCTGACGAGGCCATGACTGGTTATTCTAATGTAGGAAACTGTGTATACTTTAGAACTCCGGTACCAGGATTATCAGGTATTAGTATTGGTGGACACATTTTCTACTAATTGTTCGATTGGCTGAGCTAAAGGCTCAATGCCATTTTCGTAGACTTCATTCAAGAGTCTGTTCAATGTGAGCAGGCTCTTTTTAAGAAGAGTCTCATCAATCAATCTCTTTTCAAAGGCTTCGGATAGTTCGTCGAGGTCGACTACTTTGATGAGGCCATCAGGGTAGATTTTAACATCCGCCAAGAGATCTATGACCAGTAATTTATTGCTCTTTTCATCGAAATCATAGGTTATGATATCGCAGTACCAACAAAAAAGAGAACCATCTTCTTTTAAGAACTTGCTGATTTTGTAGCCGCGATCAAGATAATAGCATGAATATCCGTGGGAAATGTCGCACCTTTTATGAATGGTGCTCCACTTTGTAACGATAATGGAATCATTGCGCTCGAGGATAATGTCATCTTTTAATTCGATACATTCATCCGGAATGAAGCGTTTGCGATAAAGAATGGGATTTTCCATAGGCTGGACCCTCCTTTGGGAAAATATTACTATTATTAATTTTGAAAGTCAATTATGCGAGATAATTTAATTAAAATTACGATAATAAAAATTGTATATGCTATTGTTATTTTCGTCGTTGCAGTTCTGATACTCAGCAGACTTTCCAATGGAGATAATGCTGACATGACAGCCAAGATGCAGCCTGCAAGTTTGCCGATAGTAACACTTGACAGTAATCATGGTGATATCAACCCGCTTCATGGCTACTTATCAGAAATTGACGAAAACTATTACAGAGGTACTATTTTTCCTATTGGTGAGGATAGAAGTTTCTCTTTTAAGATCAATACATTTGGAAATGATATTTGGGACCTGGGCTTTGAGCTTAGAAGCATAGATGGTAAAAGACTTATAGAGAATACAAAGCTTACAGATTACTCAGAGAGTAATGAGCGAATAAGCGGTAAAATTCAGTTAAAAGACCTGATTACTTCCGACACAGAGTATATGCTGGTTTTTACCATGGAAACAGCAAAAGGTACGGCTAAGTATTACTCACGAGTTGTGTGGACAGAAAATGACAGTAGATACAATCTGGATGAAGCGCTTAAGTTTGTTTTGAATTTCACGGAGGCTACATTCAGTAAGACAGAGGCAAAAGAGTATTCGAAATATCTGGAGTCAAACTCTGAGGGAGATAATACTTCTTTTAACAAAGTAAATATCCACAGTAGTTTTAATCAGGTCACATGGGGAGATCTGAACATTACCAAACATACTACTCCGGATGTTTATGTCACAGACATTCATTCTCAGACAGCAAGTATTGAGCTTCAATACAGAGTGACCTTAAAAGACGGAACATCTAACAGAACATACAATATAGTTGAGGACTACAGAGTTAGGTATACATCTGACAGGATGTATCTTCTAAACTTTGAGAGAACAATGAATTACATTTTTGATTCGACCTCTTATTCTGTAGGAAAGAATACTATAGCATTAGGAATAGAGAGTCCTGATATAGAATTCAAAGAAAGTGACAGCGGAAGTGCTTTTGCTTTTGTAAGTGAAAACAGACTTTATGCATTTAACAACACTGAGAACAAGCTTGCATATCTTTTTGGATTTTATGATTCTGATAATGATGACATCAGAACAAGATGGAATAAAAATATCATCAAAGTATTAAATGTAGATGAAGCCGGCAATGTAAAGTTTGTGGTTGCGGGCTACATGAACAGAGGAATTCATGAGGGAGAAGTTGGCATAGCAGTTTATGACTACAATTCCTCACTAAATGCAGTAGAAGAGCAGATATTTGTTGAAAGCACAAGATCAGCGGATATTATAATGAGTTATGTGGATAAGCTTGCTTATTCCAGCAATAATGAAATGTTTTACTGCATGCTTGACCAAAATATCTATGAGATTGATCTTATTGGCAGAGTCGGAAGCTCTGTGGTAGATGATATTGGAACTGCCCAGTACAAAATTTCAGATTCTGAAAATGTTATTGCATGGCAAAGAAAAGATTATAAGAGTTTAAATCTCATGAATCTTAATACGAGAGCTATCTCGGAGATTAAAGCTGATGAGGGCGATTATATAATTCTTTTGGGCTTTATGGGAGAAGATCTGATATATGGCCTTGTTCATGAGGAAGATGTACTGAATGACCAGATGGGGAATCCTATCTACGCCATGTATTGTCTTAAGATAGAAGACAGTGAAGGCAACCTTCTTGAGAATTATGATCCGGACAATATTTATATTACGGGTATAACGGTAAATGGCAATCAGCTTAAAATCTCAAGAGTTGTTAAGGATGAGGAAGCATCAACTTATATATCAACCTATGATGACCAGATAATGAACACTCTTGAAGTGGAGAATGGCAATAATACAGTTGATGTAGCTTCGATAGATGTATTTGAAAAGATAGTACAGATTACGACAAAGTCTGAGATAAAGTCGAAACAGTTACGAGTTCTTACACCGAATCAGACACTCTTTGAAGGTAACAGGGATGTAGCATTATCAATAGAAAGAGATATTGATAAGAATCCTCTTTATTATGTCTATGGTTTAAGTGGAGGAGTCAGGATATACGCTGATCCTGCGAAGGCAGTACAGGATGCTTCGAGTGCTCCCGGAGTTGTGGTATCAGATAACAATGAATATGTATGGATAAAAGGAAATCTTCTTAAGTCCAATCAGATCATGGCAATTACAAGAATGGCTGAGAACTATGCTGATATGACTCAAAAGAATTCTGTAGCTGTGTGTCTTGACCTTATCCTGCAGTTCAGAGGAACCAACAGAGATGTTGAGGGACTTCTTGAAAGCGGTATGGGTGTTGAGCAGATACTTGAAAATTCGCTTACTGAAGCGAGGGTGCTTGATCTGGACGGATGTCCATTATCAACAGTATTATATTATGTTAATCAGGATATTCCTGTATTATGTCTTTTGAATAATGGGGAAGCAATGCTGGTAATCGGATTTAATGAGCTTAATACAGTTCTGATGAATCCAAGCACCGGTACAGTATATAAATATGGTATGAATGATTCTACAGAACTATTTGAAAACAACGGAAATCATTTCATTACATATATAACGGAGGGTTAATTATGAGTATTTTTGATTTTAACAAGGTTAAAGATCCAGAGTATTTTAAAGAAAATGTTTTACCTGCTCATTCAGATCATATAGCCTATGCATCAGACGATGAACTTGCTGAAGGCGTAAGTTCTTTACAGCTTTCACTTAACGGATTATGGAAATTCCATTATGCCAAGAACTATAGAGCTACAGTTCCGGGCTTTGAAAAGGAAGATTATAGCTGCGATTTCTGGGATGATATACATGTTCCTGCACATATGCAGATGGAAGGATACGATATTCCTGCATATATAAATGTTCAGTATCCATGGGATGGACATGAGGATATACAGCTTGGCGAGATACCTGAGGAGTTTAATCCAGTTGGAAGCTACGTAAAAAACTTTGAGCTTCCTGCAAGCTGGAATGGCAATGAAGTACATATTGTATTTGATGGTGTTGAAAGTGGATATGCTCTTTGGCTCAATGGCAAATACGTTGGATACAGCGCAGATACCTTTACACCTTCAGAGTTTGATCTGACACCTTTCCTCAAAGAAGGTGTTAACAAGCTTGCTGTTCAGGTTTATAAGTGGACAAGCGGAAGCTGGATGGAAGACCAGGATTTCTTTAGATTTTCCGGAATATACAGAAATGTCTTTTTAAGACTTGTACCTGCAGCTCATTTGGAAGACCTTAAGGTGAGAACTCTTTTGAATGATGAATTTACAGAGGCTGAACTGGAAGTTACATTAAAGTTCGAAAAAGTGGTAGGAAAGACTGATTATGTACTTCTTAGAAACAATCATCCTGTAGTAAAGGGCACTGTAGACAATAAGGACGAGGTTGTTATCAGCGAAAAGGTTGTTAATCCTGTTTTATGGAGTGCTGAATCTCCTGAGCTTTATCAGCTTCTTTTGCATGTAAAGGGAGAAAATGGTGAGGACTGTGAAGTAGTAAGACAGAACGTTGGATTCAGACGTTTCGAGATGAAAGACGGTCTTATGCTTATCAATGGAAAGCGTATTGTGTTCAGAGGTGTGAACAGACATGAGTTTTCCTGCGACACAGGAAGAGCTGTTTCAGACGAGGATACTCTTAATGACATCCTTACAATGAAAAAGAACAATATCAATGCTATCAGAACCAGCCATTATCAGAACTCTGCCAAGATATATGAGCTTTGTGATATCTATGGTCTGTACATGATTGCAGAGAACAATATGGAAACTCATGGAAGCTGGTCAAATGCTTCCAATCAGGAAGAAGCTGTAAAAGGCGCGATTCCTGGCAGCAGAGAGAACTGCATGGCTGTAATGCTTGACAGAATTAACAGTACATATCAGCTTGATAAGAATCATCCTTCAGTTCTTATCTGGTCTGTGGGTAATGAGTCTCACGGTGGAAAAGTTCCTTACGAAATGAGTCAGCTCTTTAGAAAGCTTGATCCGGACAGACTTGTTCATTATGAAGGAATCTGCCACGACAGAACCTATAATGATACAAGCGATATGGAAAGCCAGATGTATCCACCTGTTAAGGACATTGAAAAGTTCCTTAAGGAGCACACAGATAAGCCGTTTATCTGCTGCGAGTATACTCACGCTATGGCAAATTCTAACGGAGGAATGTTCAAGTATACAGACCTTGCAGACAGAGAGCCACGCTATCAGGGCGGATTTATCTGGGATTATGTTGACCAGTCCATCAGGAAAAAGAACTGCTTCGGTGAGGAGTTCCAGGCATACGGCGGAGACCACGGCGAAAGACCTACTGATTACAATTTCTCCGGAAACGGAATCGTGGATGGTCAGAGAAAAGAATATGCCAAGATGCAGGAAGTAAAATTCAATTACCAGAGCATCAAGGCTTTTGTGGAGCAGGATAAGGTAAAGGTTGTAAATAAGAATCTTTTCACCAATACAAGCGAGTATAGCTGCGTAGTGACACTTGAAAGAGATGGCAAAAAGCTCTGCGAAAGATTCCTGGCAACAGATGTTGAGCCATTATCTGAAAAGACATACGAGCTTCCCGAAGCAATCGTATCCAAGATGGCTGTTTTGAATGCGTCAGCTTTTGATGAGAACGGTCCATTCCCTCTTGATGAGTTCGTAGTTACCGTATCATTCAGACTTCGCGAAGATACATCATGGGCACAGAGAGGCCATGAAGTTGCTTTTGGACAGGGTGTATTTAGAAAATCCGCTTCAACATATATTTCCTGCAACAAGATAAAGGTTGTAAAGGGAAGCTTCAATATTGGAGTAAAGGGAGATCATTTCTCAGTTCTTTTCTCCAAGGATAATGGACTTGTATCCTACAACTATGCAGGAAAAGAGCTGTTGGAAGCTGTTCCTAAGCCAAACTTCTGGAGAGCACCTGTAGACAATGACTACGGCAACAAGATGCCTGCAAGATATGTACAGTGGAAAGGTGCAAGCTGCTACCTTTCACAGTGGCCGATAAAAGAGGATAGCACTGGCTACGTAAATGGAACAGAGGAAGAGAGAAAACAGTACCCGATTCTCAAAGAAGATGAAAACAGTGTAAGCCTTACATATAAGTTCTTTATTCCTACAACTCCGGCATCTTCTGTAGTTGTTACTTACACAGTTACAGGTGATGGAAGAGTTTGGGTAAAAGAGGAATTTGAACCGGTTAAGGGACTTACTCCTATGCCGGAATTTGGAATGATGTTCAGATTCAGTCCTGAATTCAGATTTGTTGAGTATTACGGAAATGGTCCTGAAGAGAACTACTGCGACAGAAATCGTGGTGCTAAGCTTGGTATATTCAAGACAACAACCACAGATGCCATAGAGAGCTATCTCGTTCCACAGGAAACAGGTAACAGAACTGATGTAAGATGGGCAAAGGTTGTTGACAGAAAGGGAAGAGGCCTGTTGTTTGAAGCACCTGATACTATGAACTTCAGTGCGCTTCCATATACTCCGGATGAACTTGAGGCAGCAAGACATCCATATGAACTTCCTCGTGTGTTCAAGACCATCGTAAGATGCAGCCTTGTTCAGATGGGAATAGCAGGTGACGATACATGGGGAGCAAAGACACATCCTGAGTTCCTGCTTCCTAACGACAAGAAGCTTTCATTTGTTATGTCATTTAAGGGAATCTAAGTCATATATGAGATAACATACAGCACAATCACTTCGGGGACGTTTGCACTCCGGCGAGCTTCGTAACGGTACTAAGATACTAAAATACAGTATCTAAGTACCGACGAGCTCGCAGGCCCTCTCAGTTGCTTGTGCAGTATGTAAAAATCTTATTATGAATTGCAGTGATAGCGTATTAAGAATAGGAGAGAAATTGGCTATGAATGAGAACATTGTTAAGAGAAATGAACTTTTGGCACAGAAGGTCATTAAGGGGCTTGAGTCAAGAAATATGACCGGTTATTATGCAGCTACCAAGGAAGAGGCTTTGAAAAAAGCACTGGAAATTATTCCGGAAGGCAGCAGTGTAGGTATGGGTGGCGCCATGAGTGCTCATGAAATTGGACTTGTAGAGGCTATCAAAAATGGCAACTACAGCTTCATCGACAGAGATGCAACAGATGATAAGCGCGCAGCTATGCTTGCTACCTACGACGCAGATTTCTTTTTATCAAGTGCCAATGCCATTACAGATGATGGCGTTATAGTCAATATCGATGGCAACTCTAACAGAGTTTCAGCCATTGCTCAGGGACCTAAGCATGTTCTTTTCATAGTTGGCATGAATAAAGTATGTGGAGATGTGGACAGTGCCATGAAGAGGGCAAGAAATGTTGCAGCACCGATTAATGCTCAGCGTTTTGGACTTTCTACTCCATGTGCCAATACAGGTTCATGCATGAACTGTAAATCTCCTGATACAATTTGCTGCCAGTTTCTTGTTACAAGATTTTCAAGGCACAAAGACCGCATTCATGTAATACTGGTTAATGACAATTTGGGATATTAATAGTTATTCACAGAAGGAAAAATGATGACAAAAGAAATTAAAGCAGTCATTTTTGATTTGGACGGAACGCTTACAGATACAGAGAAGTTCTATCAGATTGCATGGCCCAAGGCGCTTGAACACTTTGGATATAAGTGCGAACCATGGATGCCTTTAGAATTAAGGTCCCTTGGCAGGCCTTTTGCGCCTGAGAGATTTAAGGAATGGTTTGGACAGGACTTTGACTATAACCGGGTGAGGGAATACAGAAAGGCTCTTGTTGTAGATATTATCAAGGAGCAGGGTATTCCTCTTAAACCGGGGGTAAAAGAAATTCTTGCATGGCTTAGAGAAAATGGAATTCTTACATGTATAGCGACAGCCAATGAGTATGAGCGAACAAAGGGATACCTGACAAAGCTTGGACTGTTTGAGCTTTTTGACAGGATAATATGTTCGGACATGGTTAAGCTTGGAAAGCCAGCTCCGGATATTTACGCATACGCCTGTGAACAACTTGGGCTTGATCCCAAGGAAACCTTTGCTGTGGAGGATTCACCTAACGGCGTTACGAGTGCTTATGGTGCCGGATGTAATGTTATTATGATTCCGGACCTGACAGAACCGGATGAGGAATTAAAAGCCAAGTTATACGCAAGACTGGATTCACTTCTTGATATAAAAGAATTGTTTAAATGATTTATAAGTGTGGGGAAGCACGATTAAAATTGACAGGATGATTCAGTCTTTGGAGGTTATGTGTGAATGAAAAGTAATGATTGGGATTTTGACTTTGAGGGGAATCACGGTAGTCACAGGCGCAGAAAAAGAAAACAGTTTATAACACAGGCTATAATTGCGGGTGTTGTTCTGTGTATGTGTCTTATCATTGTGATTGCCGGCGTTGCTATTAAAGGCAGGACAGCGCAAAAAAGCGAAGAAGCTGATATTTTTGCGGAAATCGATAATTCAGCCGGTGCGGTAGAATCTGCGGGTAATATTGAAGAGCATTCTGATGGTTCTGAGCTGAATCAGGATGCTGTACAAAGTGATTTAGAAAGCAGCAATGTGGATAACGCTGATAATAGCACGAAAGAAAACTCGGGTAATGTGGAAAACAGTACCGAAACTTCAAGCACAAAAGAAAATGCAGCCAACGAGGGAATTGATCCGGGAGATGCAAACGGTGCAGGAACCGGGCAGCAGGTTGATGTTGCTGAACTGGTTAATGCAAGTAGTGTCGGAGAGAACAAGTCAATTACTTATGGAATAGATGTATCAAGGTTTCAGGGAACAATTGACTGGGCTAAGGTTGCAGGTAGTGGTATTGATTTTGCCATGATAAGAGTAGGCTACAGAGATGCATCTACAGGTGAGATCAAGGCGGATTCCAATGCAAAGTTCAACATGCAGGAAGCTGAGAAAAACGGGATAAAGATAGGAGCATACTTCTTTTCAACAGCAATATCAGCTGATGAGGCAAAAGAAGAGGCTAACTGGGTTACAAATTATATCTCGAAATATCCGATAACTTATCCTGTTGGTTATAACTGCGAGGGATTTGAAAAGAGCACAAGCAGACAATATGGTCTTTCTGTAGATGAGAGAAGCAATATTGCAATCGCCTTTTTGCAGCAGATATATAGCGCAGGCTATACACCAATTTTTTATGCATCAAGAAGTGAGCTTTCTCAAAATGCATTGTGGAACACATCACAGATAGAAAAGAGCTATAAAATCTGGATGGCCTGGTACAATCAGAGCACTTCCGACCTTGCAAGCGGACCTGAATATGATGGGCAGTGCGCTATGTGGCAGTATACCAACCAGGGAACAGTAAACGGTATCAGCAAAAATGTCGATGTGGATGTAGCGTATTTTGGTTATAACGGAATAGAAACTGCTAAGGATACTTCAGAAAGAGAAATCGCTTCTGCTGATGTGGAAGCACTTATGGATTTTGATGCGGTGGATGAGACAGTTACAGCCAAGAATAATACTAACCTACGAGACAAGCCAAGTCAGGGCAGTGACAGCACCGTTAAGACTACGCTTCAAAACGGTCAGACAGCTCAGAGAACAGGAATAAGTTCAAGCGGCTGGTCAAGAGTAGTTTATGAGGGAACAACTTACTATGCTGTATCAAGCTTTTTGACAACGGATCTTAGTGCTCCCAAGCAGGAGGATAGACCTGCTGAGGTTGAACAGCCATCAGGCTTTAAGACCAGATTTACTGATTGCAATGAAACAGTTTCAGCAAAAGATATAGTAAATTTACGTTCAAAGCCAAGTGTAACCGATGAGGATTCACAGGTAATCGCAACTCTTAATTCTGAGGAAACTGCTATCAGGACCGGTATCAACAATGAGTACGGTTGGTCAAGAGTGGAGTACAATGGACAGACGCTATATTGCGTAAGCAGTTATCTAAGGGTAGTAGAGTGATTGTGTTATACTGATAGATATAGTACACAAATAAAATGCAGTCTTGTGAACAAGACTGCATTTTATTTGTTTAACTTATATTTTCTTTTCAGCTTCTAGAGATGCACGAAGCTCTCCGCTGTTATAACGCTCGATAATATTGTTGATACGTTCTACAGGATTAAGGAGATCGCTGATAGAAGCATCGTGGTTAAGGGTATCGATAAGGTAAGCAATGTACTTGCTCATGTCACAGCTGATATACCATTCACGGGAGAGAAGCTCAGGTGTCTGGTAAACAAGGTTTGTAGTAAGTACTCTGTCGATAATACCTTCTTCGTAAGCTTTATCAAATGCTTCAAGTCCGCTTGTAAATAAACCGAAGGTTGAGAAAGCATAGATCCTTGCAGCCTTACGCTCTTTAAGTGCTCTAGCAACATCAAGCATGCTTTCGCCGGATGAGATCATGTCATCAACGATGATAACTGACTTGCCTTCAACGCTTGTTCCAAGGAACTCATGAGATACAATAGGATTACGTCCGTTTACAACCTGAGTGTAATCACGTCTCTTGTAGAACATTCCTACATCAAGACCAAGTACACTTGCAAGGTAGATAGCTCTTCCCATTCCACCTTCATCAGGGCTTATTACCATCATGTGATCGGAATCAATCTTAAGATCCCAAACATTTCTAAGAAGTGCTTTTATGAACTGATATGTTGTACGAACAGTTTCAAATCCGTTAAGCGGAATAGCATTCTGAACTCTTGGATCATGTGCATCAAAGGTAATGATATTATCAACACCCATGTTCACAAGCTCCTGAAGAGCAATAGCGCAGTCAAGAGATTCTCTTGAGCTTCTTTTGTGCTGACGTGACTCGTAGAGGAATGGCATGATTACTGTAATTCTTCTGGCTTTTCCTCCAACAGCTGCAATGATTCTTTTTAAATCCTGATAATGATCATCAGGAGACATATGATTTTCTTGTCCGAAAAGAGAATAGGTCTGTGAATAGTTACATACATCTACGAGAAGATAAAGGTCATCACCTCGTACGGAAGTTTTGATAACTCCCTTAGCTTCACCTGTACCAAATCTTGGTACCTCTGCGTTTAAGATGTATGAAGGACGCTCATAGCCTGTGAATGCAAGGCTACCCTTGTGCTCGTTCTCCCTTTCTGCTCTCCATTTAACGAGATAGTAATCAACCTTTTCTGCAAGGGGCTTAACTCCCTTAAGTGGAATTATTCCTAAAGATCCAACAGGAATAGTCTCCAGATTACGTTTCTCTTCTCTTTTTGGCATTACTGAAAATCCTCGCTTTCTTTTCTTGCAATTTTCTTTATTTTTCTAATATCCTGACCAGATAATTTTAGGAGTCTGTAGTTACTTGTTATTCTCGAAAAAATTCTGTCAGAGTATGTGTTTTGCAATAATTCAAGAGAAAGATTTGTGGTTATAATGGTAGACTTTTTTCGGAGATCTCTCTCATTTAATATAGAAAAAAGTTCCGATGCCACAAAACTATTTGTACGTTCAGTGCCGAGATCATCTATAATTAGAAGTTCACAATTGTACAAATCCTCATAAATCCCCTTAAGTTCCCCCTTGTTCTTGTAATCAAATGAATTCTCAGATAGCAATTCGAATAATCCGATCGAACTGAAATATATCACCGAATGCCCTTTTTTAAGGAGTTCATTGGCAATACAAGTTGAAAGGAATGATTTGCCAGTACCAACTGTACCATAAATGAATAAATTTTGGTAGTCAGAGTTGAAATTATTTATAAAATCTTCAGCTGCTTTTACGGCACCATGAAATCTCTTCAGGTCTTCACCCTGATAATATCTGTCGGTAAGAAGTTTGAAGTTGGCGCTTTTTGTAAGCATTTTGAGATTGGATTTATCATAAAGAGTTTCAATTATTTTTTGTTTGAAACAGTGACATTTTTCGTTTCCGATATAGCCGGTATCCTTGCAGTCCTGACATGTGTAACCCATATCAAGATAGTCGGATGAAAATCCGGCTTCTGTTAATAAAAGAAGTTTTTGTCTTGCCAGTTCCTCCAGTTCACGTCTGAGTGACATTCGGTCAAGGCGTTCGCCTGAAAGAAGTCTTTTACCAAAAGAAACACTGGCAGAGGCAGTCTGATCTTCAAGATCCTTGTAGCCCGGAACAGTGTCATAAACATAGCGTTGTCTATCTTCCAGCTCTTGCCTGTGAAGAGCGCGTCTTTCTTCATATTCATGCATTATTTCATCATACTGAGCATTAGAAAGTGCCATAGATTAACTCCTCTATAAACGATAGCTTATTCCATGTCAAAGCCCTGTACGTGTTTCAGGGAAGGCCGGGGCCGCCACCAAAACAAAGTACAGGGCTAAACAATTGTGCAGCTCTTACGTGATTCCCCAATCTGGTAAGAGTTAGTTGTCCAGAAGTTTTTTCTCTAGTTCAGCAAAATCATATGTATTCTGCTGGAACTGATTAAAACGATTCTGGGTTCCGCCAGGACGGATAGATGATCCGTCGAAGAGGAGTTTATCACTGATGGATGATACGGAAGCCTTAGATCTCTTTTTCTTGAGATCTGCGGTAAAATCAGCATCCAGTCTGGCAATGTCCTCCCTTGAATTTGCCTTCTTTTCATGCCAGCTACGAAGAATGCTGTCACAGTACTTCAAGCGATTCTTCTGCGTCGCCATAACAGTTCGGTCACAGGCTTCCATAATGATATCCATCGAAAATCCCAACTCCCCGAGCCAAGAACTGATGAAATTTCCTTCTTTCTCAGTTGGGCTGTTTTCCATACCCAAGGCTTTCATGATACCCATAATATTAGGATCATGTTTGTAAATTTCCGCGTGTGCCTGTTTTGGCGTCTTGATGCCTTCCTGACTCCAGTTTATTGCAACTTTTTCCACATATCTGAAATCAGTTTTATGATTATCGACGCAATATTGCATCAGATAGTCCAATAAATCATCGGAGAATTTAAGTTCATCGTGTATGTAATACAGTGTCAATGCTTCTGTAGAAGTGAGAGGTCTACCAAAATATTGCTCAGCAAGGAATAAAATTCCTGCTCCTTCATCTTCTTTGAATGCACGAAGCTCTGCAGCAGAATACTTAGGCTTGGAAGGAATTTTCTTAACTTCTTTTACAGGCTCTGTATCTTCTACATTTACTTCGTGGATAGAAGGTACGGATCTGAGCACAGTGTCACTCTTTCTTCTGCCAAATGTATTACGTGAAACGATATCCTCCATATGAATACCGGTAAGATTTCCTGAGCCATCATATTCAAGGCTGATCAGTTCTTTCTTTTCCCAGTATTTAAGGGCGCGGATAACGTCCTTTTCTGTATGATTAAATTTATCTGCTAGTGCCGAAACGCTGGTGGGCAGGTTGGCACTCATCATACGCAGTAAAAAGAGATAAATCTTAATCTGCGCATCGTTTGCGTCTTGCATGTACTCGTCAATAAAGATGTTGGAAACATTTGTAGAGTCCTCCCCCAAATTATGACTGATTGTTACTCGCCCCATCATATATGCTATCACCTCAAGTTTAGTTACGAAGTTCAAAGATGCATTCTCTAAATTGGTGCTCTCTTTCGAACAATTCACATCTTAGCACATCACTATTGTAAATGATATGGGAAAAAGTAACGAAGAAATCCAGTGTTTGTGCGAGTTTCAGAAATTTCATTAATTTTGTGGACAATGTGGATATCGTGGATTACTTTATTAAAAAAATATAAAACAGCCAATCTATGGGATAAAAAAAGATTGGCTGTTTTCCACCTGAAAATGTTTATAAATTTTTTATAAAAAAAGTGGATATGTGGATAAGTGTTACTTACCGAGTAGCTCATCGCCTATTTTAACAACATCACCCGCACCCATGGTTATCAACAAATCTCCTTTAGTGCAATTTTGCAAAAGGAATTTTTCAATTTCACTAAAGTTTTCAAAAGTTGGTAAATAGCTGCATTCATGACCAAGTTCTTTGATCTTTTCACAGAGAGTACGTGAGCTTATACCAAGAGTATCAGTCTCTCTTGCGGCGTAAATGTCAGCTAAAACAACGTGGTCTGCCAGTGAAAGGGCTTCGGCAAACTCATTAAGGAGAGCTTTGGTCCTTGTATATGTATGTGGCTGGAATACACACCATATTTTCTTATGAGGATAATTCTGGGCTGCTGTAAGGGTGGCCTTTATCTCTGTTGGATGATGTGCATAATCATCAATGATTGTAATGCCATGAATCTCGCCTTTATACTCGAAACGTCTGCTGGTTCCACCGAATAATGAAAGAGCAGTAGTAACATGTTCATGATTTACATTTAATATAGAAGAAACAGCAATCGCAGCAATGGCATTATACACATTGTGAATGCCTGGAACTGCAAGCTTTATGTCGAGAATGGAGCCATCTTTTAAGTGAGCCTTGAAGGATGGATTACCATGATCGTCATATGTGATATCGGTTGGATAGTAATCAAATGAATCATTGGAGCCATATGTAACAATACTGCATGGAAGACCATTTGTGATGTAATCCACATTTTCTATGTCACCATTTATCACAAGGGTTCCGTCAGCAGGTAAAAGCTCAGCAAATTTCCTGAAGGAATGTCTTATGTCATCAAGATCCTTGAAAAAGTCAAGGTGGTCAGCATCGATGTTGGTTATAATGCTGATCTTAGGGAAAAAGCTAAGGAAGCTGTTAGTATACTCGCAGGCCTCTGTGACAAAATACTCTGACTTGCCTACACGAATGTTCCCTCCGATGTCCTTGAATACACCGCCGATTGAAAGTGTTGGGTCGGTATCTGCTTCAAGAAGGATTTTGGAAAGCATTGAAGTTGTTGTTGTCTTGCCGTGGGTTCCGGCTACTGCAACAGGCAGGTCATAATGAGTCATGATCTGACCAAGGAGCTGAGCTCTTGTGAGCATTGGGATTCCTGCTTCTGTAGCTGCCATAAATTCAGGATTGTCAGGATGAACAGCTGCTGTGTAAACAACAACATCAATAGGAGCAGAACCGGTTATGTTCTCAGCTTTCTGACCATACATTATGTTGATGCCCTGTGCTGATAAAGCTTCAGTCAAAGGAGATTTCTTGTTGTCTGAACCGGAAACCTTGAATCCTCTTTCTATAAGAATCTGAGCAAGTCCGCTCATTGATATACCACCGATGCCAATGAAATACACATGTACCGGTGTTTCAAAATTAATCTTGTACATATAAATCCTCGATTCACGAATAAGTTTTTACATTATTTAATGCATTATATTCTAGCACTTATTCCATCAAAGTCAAAAAAGCCGAAACTTAATCGATTAAGTTGAATATATATTTAATATATATAGAAAATCGTGTGTTGTTAACATTATTTTATGTTATACTTTAATAGGAAAAAGCGATTTTCTGTGGCACGTCATTCGATGTGTCTGGTGTATCAAAAAGTTGCCGTTCTGGCGACTACAAAATGCAACGAGGTGGAACATGATAAAGAAAGAAATGATCGCCATGCTGCTGGCAGGGGGCCAGGGCAGCAGATTGGGAGTGTTAACTGCCAAGATGGCAAAACCTGCAGTTTCGTTCGGTGGAAAGTACAGAATCATTGACTTCCCATTAAGTAACTGCATCAATTCTGGAGTGGACACTGTGGGAGTTCTTACACAGTATCGTCCCCTAAGACTTAATTCTCACATTGGAATAGGTATCCCGTGGGATCTTGACCGTAACTTTGGTGGAGTAACAGTACTTCCGCCTTACGAAAAGAGCTCAAATAGTGAATGGTATACCGGTACTGCCAATGCTATTTACCAAAACCTGGAATATATGGAAAATTATAATCCGGATTATGTACTCATCCTTTCGGGTGACCATATATATAAGATGGATTATGAAACTATGCTTGATTTCCATAAGGCGAGCCATGCAGACGCAACAATTGCCGTTATGCCTGTCCCAATGGAAGAAGCTAGCAGATTCGGTATTATGATTACCGATGAAAACAAGAAGATTATCGATTTCGAGGAAAAACCTGAGCATCCACGCAGCAATCTTGCTTCAATGGGAATTTATATTTTCTCTTGGCAGGCTCTTAAGGATGCCCTTATCAAGAATAAAGATCAGGCAGGACTTGATTTTGGTAAGCACATTATTCCTTATTGTAAGGAGCAGGGACAATCTCTTTATGCTTACGAATTTGATGGATACTGGAAGGATGTTGGAACTCTTACATCTTATTGGCAGGCCAACATGGAGCTGATCGATATTGTTCCGGAGTTCAACCTTTATGAGGAATACTGGAAGATATACACAGCAAGTGATGTTCAACCTCCGCAGTACCTTGGACCTGAAAGTGCTATTGAACGAAGCATTGTAGGTGAGGGCTGTGAAATCTATGGTAAGGTTTATAACTCAGTTATCGGACCTGGCGTAAAGATTGGAAAAGATACAGTGATCAGCCATTCTATCATTATGAATGAAACAGAGATTGGTGAGGGCTGTTCTATAGAAAAGGGCATTGTTGCTGAGAAGGTTAAGATAGGAAATAATGTAAAGATCGGAGCCTTCGAGGAAAAAGAAAATGAGACTAAGCCAAGCATATATTGTGAAGGTCTCTGCACTATCGGCGAGAAATCTGTTATTCCAAACGATGTAACAATCGGAAAGAATATCATGATTTCCGGAAAAACTACTCCTGAGGATTATCCCGGTGGAGTCCTTGACAGCGGTAGAACATTAGATAAGGCAGGTGATTGACATGAGAGCGATTGGCATAATTTTAGCGGGTGGAAGTAGCAGCAGGATGCAGGAACTCTCCAAGAAAAGAGCGGTTTGCGCTATGCCTGTAGCCGGTTTTTACAGAAGTATCGATTTTGCACTGAGTAATATGACAAACTCTCATATTCAAACAGTTGCAGTATTTACACAGTACAATGCGGGAAGTCTTAACTCACATCTTAGTTCTTCAAAGTGGTGGGACTTCGGACGTAAGCAGGGTGGTCTTTATGTATTCACTCCTGCGGTTAAGGCATCAGGAAATCTGTGGTATAGAGGAACAGCAGATGCTATAGCTCAGAACCTTGATTTCTTAAGAAGCTGCCATGAGCCATACGTAATCATCACATCCGGTGACTGCGTTTATAAGATGGATTACGCAAAGCTTCTTGAATATCACATTCAAAAGCAGGCAGATATTACTGTAGTATGCAAGGATATGCCGGCAGATATTGATACAGAGAGATTCGGAACAATCAGAATGAATGAGGAAAGCCGAATCGAGGAATTCGAAGAGAAGCCTGTTGTATCAAGATCCAACACAATCTCTTGCGGTATATATGTAATAAGAAGACGCCAGCTTATCGAACTTATCGAAAGAGCTGAAGAAGAGGAAAGATACGATTTTGTTAGAGATATTCTTGTAAGATACAAGGATATGAAGAGAATATACGGATACAAGATAAAAGAGTATTGGAACAACATTGCTTCTGTAGAAGATTACTTCAGAACAAACATGGATTTCCTTAAGCCTGAAGTAAGACAGTACTTCTTCCGTGAGTATCCGGGTATTTACACTAAGGTAGTTGATCTTCCACCTGCCAAGTATAACGTGGGAGTAAATGTTAAAAACAGCCTTATCTCCAGTGGATGTATCATCAACGGTGCAATAGAAGATTCCGTCATATTCAAGGGGGCTTTTGTCGGAAATAACTGTTACATCAAGAACTCAATCATCCTGAATGACGTGTACATCGGAGACAATTCTCATATCGAGAACTGTATTGTGGAAAGTCACGGTACTATTCAGGCAAATTCTTACTACAAGGATGAAAAGGGCATTAAGATTGTAGTAGAAAATAACGAGAGGTACGTCTTGTAATCCGAGACATACATATATTACTTACAAACTTACTTACATAACGGCACTTATGACCGAGAGGGGGTACATAATGAAAATAACAGATGTAAGAGTAAGAAAAGTCACAAAGCAGGGCAAAATGCGCGCAGTAGTATCAGTTACTTTTGACAATGAATTTGTTGTTCATGACATTAAAGTAATTGAAGGCGAGAGAGGATTATTCATCGCAATGCCCAGCAAAAAGTCAACGGATGGTGAGTATCGTGATATAGCTCATCCTATCAATTCTGACACTCGTAAGGTTCTCCAGGATACTATTCTTGAGGCTTATGATAAAGCAGCAGTAGAAGATGTTGTTGAGGGTGAGATTTAATAGTATTTACTAATAACTTATCCACTTGTCGGAAAAAAAGAAAAATGTTATAGTGTAAACAATTTAATGGGGCTTAGGTTACTAGGCTCCATTTCTACGTGTTAAAGGGGAAAAAGCAGTGGGGGTTTTGCAGAGGATATTTGGTAAAAGGAAAGAGGAAGCAGGACGAATGTTTGTTATAGCGGGACTTGGAAATCCGGAAAAGAAATATTTTGGAACAAGACATAATGTGGGCTTTGCTACTATAGATGCCCTTTCAGATAAATATGGAATAGAACTGACAGAAACAAAGTTTAAAGCAGCCTTTGGAAAAGGAAGAATAGGTAATGAGAGAGTTATTCTGGTTAAACCGCTTACCTATATGAATCTCAGCGGAGAGGCCATAAGACCGATCTGTGACTACTTTAAAGTGGATTCACAGGAAGAACTCATCGTTATATCTGATGATGTCGAGCTTGATGTTGGAAATATCAGAGTAAGACCCAAGGGCAGTGCAGGTGGGCACAATGGTCTAAAAAATATTATTGCCCAGCTTGGACACAGCGATTTTAATCGTGTCCGTGTAGGCGTTGGCAAAAAGCCAAAGGAATACGACATGGTTGACTGGGTTCTGGGCCATTTTGACGGAGAAGATGCCAACTCTATCAAGGAAGGCATAAATACTGCGGTAGAAGCTGTTGTGGAGATCATGGAGAATGGCGTTGACAGCGCCATGAACAAATTTAACGGTAAAAATAAATGAGAGCAATTACCACTCCTTTACATGAGTTAAAAGAATTTGAAGAAATAAATAAATATCTCGAGAAGCCATTTGCCTGTGCGGAAGTTACTGGCTGTGTCGACTCTCAGAAGCTTCATTTCATTGACAGTCTGGGAGCTGACTTTAAGTACAGGATCATTGTGACCTATTCTGACCTCAGGGCAAAAGAGATATATGAGGACTATAAGTTTTATGACAAGAATGTCACTGTATATCC
>JAEEGF012218009.1_pt1 | contig 26984 bp, 22 predicted proteins | sample 9134171 | NCBI WGS metagenome assembly JAEEGF01 (sample SAMN16246542, study PRJNA631951) | gut metagenome | biome: gut microbiome; feature: rumen; material: AP-attached | host: Bos | place: Iran: Karaj | collected 2018-10 | reverse complement strand
CATAAAACGGCACACTATGCATGAGATGAAACACAGGAGCCGCTTGGAAAAAACAACAAGCCGCTTGGAAAAAACAACAAGCCACATAGTACCAACTAAAAGCCATATTGTTCAATGGATACTGTTTCCGTACAGAAAAACGACCAAAATACGGTGAAAAATCCAAGATATAACGCCCAACTGTATTATTTTTGCACTGACAAAAGCAATCGTCCAAAAGAACAACCTGGAGATTGCGTGAATCAGGCCAAGAATTTGGCACACGTTTTGCATATAAAAAAGCATTGTACCACATTAACGCAATTGCAGTAAGAGAATAATGAACAGAAAATATACTATCGGTTCATTAACGCAATTGCAGTAAGAGAATAATGAACAGAAAATATACTATCGGTTTTTCACAGTCGTTGGTGTTTAGCCGGGAAGAGGCCATGCGCTTAGGTTCAGGCGTCATAACAACCGACCACATGATGTTAGGATTGCTTCGAGACCGCGAGAATTCGGCAGCAAACATCCTAAAAGAATTTTGTGGCGACTTGAATGCCATCAAACGCGAATTGGAACAGCGCATGCCCGTCCCCATGGCCCCTGCAGTGCAGAGAGTCGAAGATTTGACTATTGAAGCGTCGGCTTCAGCCATCTTGAAAGACTGTGTGGACGAGGCCATAAAACTGAATGCGGACAACATCTCGAGCATCCACTTGTTGCTGGCGATTCTGCGGCAGAAAGGCAGTACAGCCTCGCAGGTGCTCGGAGAGAAAGGCATCAATTATGATTCTGTAATGATGCATCTGACACCCAGCGGCGACTCTGTTGCCGACAGTTTCGGTTTTGAAGATGACGATCTGGACGAAGACGAAGAGAATAACGCTCCCCGTCAACCGCATACCCGAGCCAGAACGAAACAACAGCACCTTGAAGGTGAGGACACGCCATTCCTTGACAAATATGGTGTGGATTTCACGCAGAATGCCCGCGATGGCAAACTGGACCCCGTAGTCGGACGAAACAAGGAAATACAACGTATCGCCCAAATCCTGAGCCGCCGCAAGAAGAACAACCCTATATTGCTGGGAGAGCCGGGTGTAGGAAAAACAGCCATAGTTGAAGGGCTCGCAGAACGCATTGTGAAACGTCAAGTACCCATGGTGCTGCTGAATAAAAAGATTGTGGCACTAAACATGTCGGCCATGGTAGCCGGTACAAAGTACCGCGGACAATTTGAAGAGCGTGTGCAAGGCCTTATGGAAGAGTTAGCCGCCCATCCGGAGGTTATACTGTTCATTGATGAGATACACACGATTGTCGGTGCCGGTTCTGCTGCCGGCTCAATGGACGCTGCCAACATGCTAAAGCCCGCTCTCTCACGCGGACAACTGCAATGCATCGGCTCAACTACGACTGACGAATACCGGAAAACCATTGAAAAAGACGGTGCATTGGAGAGACGCTTCCAAAAAATCATGGTGGAACCGACAACCCCAAATGAAACCTTGGAAATTCTCAAGAATTTGAAAGAGAAATACGAAGAACACCACAACGTAAGTTATACTGACGAAGCACTAGAAGCCTGTGTTGCACTCACAGACCGCTACATAAGCACCCGACGTTTGCCTGACAAGGCCATAGATGCGATGGACGAAGCAGGTTCTCGCGTTCACTTGTGCGAAGTGGAGATTCCCCAAGAAATATGTGACATGGAGGCTGCCCTTAACTGTATACGCGAACAGAAAATGGCGGCTGTACAGAAACAAGACTTTGAGTCAGCAGCCAATCTGCGCGATGAAGAAGTGAGAAAAGAGAAACAACTAAATCAGATGCGCCAACATTGGGAGGAGGAACTCAAGAAGAACCGCCTTCAGGTCGGTCGTTCCGACGTTGAGGAAACGGTTAGTCTCATGAGTGGTGTTCCTGTACAGCGCGTAAAGGCAGAAGAGAGTATTCGTCTGAAAGGTTTGAAGGACGATTTGCTGAAAAACGTCATCGCACAAGGTCCTGCCATTGATAAACTGGTACGTGCCATTACACGCAACCGTATTGGGTTGCGCGATCCGGGGAAACCCATCGGCACATTCCTGTTTTTAGGTCCGACAGGTGTGGGTAAGACCTATCTGGCTAAGGCTTTGGCCGAATATATGTTTGGCTCAAGCGATGCACTCATTCGTATTGACATGAGTGAATACATGGAAAAATACAGTACAAGCCGACTGGTAGGCGCGCCTCCGGGATATGTGGGCTACGATGAAGGTGGTCAATTAACCGAACGCGTACGCCGTCGCCCTTACTCCATAGTTTTGCTCGATGAAATTGAGAAAGCAAACAAGGATGTTTTCAACATTCTATTGCAAGTGATGGACGAAGGCCGCTTGACCGATTCTAACGGCAATACCGTAGACTTCAAGAACACTATTGTCATTATTACGTCAAACGTGGGCACACGTCAGGTCAGCGATTTCGGACGTGGCGTAGGATTCCGCTCACCTGATGAAAACGACAGTCGTAAGATATCGGACGAAATCATACGGAAAGCGCTTGACAAACAATTCGCCCCTGAGTTTCTGAACCGTTTGGACGAAATAATCACATTCCAGCCATTAGACAAAGAGGCTATTGGACTCATTACTGATTTGGAAATCGAGAAACTCAACTCCCGGCTACAGAATTTGGGATACACTTGTGTTCTGGACAAGAAAGCACGCGACTACATCATAGAGAAGGGTTATGATCCCAAATATGGCGCACGCCCTCTAAAACGTGCCATACAGAGTTATGTAGAAGACGGCTTGAGTGATTTCCTTTTAGGAGACCAAGTGCATGAAAGCGGCACGATTCATGTTACCAAGCTGAAGGAGCATGATTATCTGACCTTTTCATAGGCACTTCCCGACGCCATTCTGGTAACAACTATAATAAAAGGAGTACAACATGAGTTGCACTCCTTTTATATGTTATCCAATGTTTTTCTCAGTTTCTGACAGTTCAGATTATCAGCCGAAATTGTCAAACATGATACTCTCCGGATCAACACCTAGACTGTCGAGCATACCAGTAACGGCTTTTGCCATAGGGCCTGGGCCGCACATGTAGTACTCTACGTCTTCGGGAGCTTCGTGATCTTTCAAATAGGTGTCGTACATGACTTGATGAACGAAGCCCGGAGTGTACTTAACTCCGGCAGCATCGGCTGCTGGATCGGGACGGTCGAGAGCCAAGTGGAAATGGAAATTAGGAAAGTCTTTCTCAAGTTGCAGAAAGTCTTCAAGAAAGAACATTTCACTCAGAGAGCGTGCACCATAAAAGTAATGCATCACACGATCACGAGTCTGAAGGGTTTTAGTCATGTGCATAATTTGCGCACGTAACGGAGCCATGCCGGCACCTCCGCCCACCCATATCATTTCTTTTTGAGAGTCAAAAACAGGATGGAAATCTCCGTAAGGACCACTCATAATAACCTTGTCACCCGGTTTCTTGGAAAAAATATATGAAGATGCAATACCGGTAGGTACATCTTGGAAACCGACTTCAGGCTTTGGCTTGAAAGGAGTCGTGGCAATGCGTACCGTAAGTGTGATACGGTCGCCTTCGGCAGGGTAGTTCGCCATAGAATATGCCCTGATAGTATCTTCAGGATTGTGAGCCTTGAGTGAGAATATGTTGAATTTTTCCCAAGAAGGCAAGTACTCTTCTCCGATATCGTTCTTGTCGAAATCCTTATCGTAATCAATGCAGTTGTATGCAGGAATCTTTATTTGTGCATAGGAACCAGGAATGAAATCCATGTGTTCTCCAGGAGGAAGCGCAACAATAAATTCTTTAATAAACGAACTGACATTTTTATTACTGATGACGGTGCACTCCCACTCCTTTACTCCAAGAACAGACTCGGGAACAGCAACCGACAAATCACCCTTAACTTTGCATTGACAGCCTAAGCGGTAATGATTAAGCACTTCCTTTCGCGTGAAATGCTGCTTTTCGACATCCAATATCTCACCTCCACCACTTAGTACCTGACATTTACATTGCCCACATGAACCTTTGCCTCCACAGGCTGAAGAAAGGAATACTCCATTTTCAGATAACGTGGAAAGTAAACTGGCACCTTGATCAACAGTGAGCGTTTCCTTGTCATTAATAGTAATGTTGACTTTGCCACTGGGCAACAAGTATTTCTTAGCAATCAGAAGAATAACTACCAAAATAAATATTATCGCCCAAAATACGATGATGCTTGCTACAATAAACCTTATATCCATCACAATTATATTTTAAGGCCAGAGAAACACATGAATGCCATGGCCATAAGTCCTACAACAATAAACGTGATACCTAATCCTTGAAACGGTTTGGGGACATTCGTATACGCCATCTTCTCTCTGATTGCAGCCAAACCTACAATTGCAAGAAGCCAACCAAAACCAGAACCGAGAGCATAAACTATTGCATCGCCTATGCTGCCGATAAATTGTGAACTTTCGGGTGACATCTCTATTCTTTGCTGCATAAAAAGAGATGCACCCATGATTGCACAGTTTACAGCTATCAGCGGCAAGAATATACCTAATGCTGCATAAAGTGAAGGAGAGAAACGTTCAACAATCATTTCGACCAACTGTACAATACCTGCAATAACCGCAATGAAGAGGATGAATGACAGATACGAGAGGTCTACGCCTTCTATTCCAGTCAACACCTTTGTCTGCAACAAGTAGTTGATTGGAACGGTAACCAACAACACAAAGATTACAGCAATTCCGAGGCCAAAAGAAGTCTTTACATTCTTCGACACAGCAAGATAAGAACACATGCCCAAGAACGAGGCAAATATCATGTTGTCCACAAAAATGGACCGAACAAATAAACTTAATGCATGTTCCATTATTCTACTTCCTTACTATTTTGTTTCTTTATCGCGGTTTAAATAACGCAGAGTTGCAATGAAACAACCCAAAAGTATTAAAGCCATAGCAGGCATTGTCATCATACCATTATTCTCATAACCGCATTCATACGCAACATTCGGAATAATACGGATTCCTAATAACGTTCCGCTACCAAATAATTCGCGAACGGCACCGACAATCACTAAGATATACGCATATCCCAACCCATTACCTATACCATCAAGCAAGCTAGGCCAAGGACCATTTGACATGGCAAATGCTTCCAAACGTCCCATAAGAATACAGTTTGTAATAATGAGTCCTACATACACTGAAAGCTGTACGCTGACGTCATAAGCAAATGCTTTAAGCACCATACTTACTATTGTAACCAATGCTGCAACTACGACTAACTGAATTATGATACGGATGCGATTAGGTATCGTTTTTCTTATTAAAGAAATGATTACGTTAGCCATAGCTACGATTACCGTAACAGAAAATCCCATAACAATCGCCGGTTCCAGTTGTGCGGTTACAGCAAGTGCGGAACATATTCCGAGAACTTGCACAGCGATTGGATTATCTATGTTCAGAGGAGCCAGAAAAACGCCTTTATTCTCTTTTGATAGTAATTTACTCATTGTATTACCCTCACTTATTTCCTTTAGTTAAAAACTCCTTGTATTTTCCCATACTTGATGCGAGCATTTCACTGACACCATTTGAAGTAAGTGTTGCTCCGGTTATACCATCACATTGTACGTTGACGTCTTTTACCTGTCCATTCTTCACAACCGAAAGATCAATGCTTTGAGAACCGTCCTTATGAATTTTTTTTCCTTGGAACTGACCTTGGAAAGCCTTTTCAGTAATCAAAGCGCCAAGACCGGCGGTTTCACTTTGGTGAGAGAAATAAGTACCATAGACAGTATTCAAATCACTATCAAGAGCGATGTAACCCCAAATGGCTCCCCAAAGTCCTTTTCCAGATAACGGGAATACATATTTGGTACCTTGGTCTCCTTCGCCAACTTGACAAACATAAACTGGCAAATTGTCCTTATTTATTTCTTTCATACTGACGGCAAAGCCATCCTTGTCCTTCAGTGAGCCGTCTTTTATTACTTCTCCCGAAGAATTGACAATCTCGTCACAGACGATGACTTTATTATAATAACTCTCCACACTGTCTTTACTCAGTTCCCGAATATTCAGTGAGGCCAATATTTGCTTCTTCTTGTCTATACGTTCATTTGCCAAAGACTGCGGTTCAAGCACCTTCGACACGAAAGAAAGCAAGAAAGCGACTATCACTACAACAATTGTCGCATATACAATTGTATAGGTGTTGTTATTCGTATTTATTGCCATAACCTTATTTATTTAGTACTCGTTTAGCGCGGCGACGAATGTTTCGGTCAACAACCAAATAGTCAAACAACGCAGCAAAAATATTCATCAACAATATAGCCAACATCATACCCTCCGGATACCCTGGATTTAAGACACGAATCATGATGGCAATAACACCAATCAACAAACCATAGAAATACTTGCCTGTTTCCGTTCGTGCACTCGTGACAGGATCTGTAGCCATAAACACAGCACCAAAACAAAAGCCTCCAAGAAACAGATGCTCAAACCAAGTCAGTTCTGTCATCCCTATGCTGTTGAACGAAGCTGCTGTCAGAGCACCGCCGACAAAGACACTCAACATCGTCTTCCAGCTGGCGACACCAGTCCACAAGAGAATGACGGCACCAATTGCAATTGCGATGACACTTGTTTCACCTACGCTTCCGGGAATCAGACCTACAATCATGTCATTCAACGATGTCGTTACCTTTTCTCCGACATTTGCCAAGCCTAACGGCGTAGCTGCAGTGAATGTGTCAGGCAACGAATTGCCTAAACCGAAGATTTGTTCCTTGGCAATCCATACACTGTCACCCGACATCTTTGATGGATACGAGAAAAACAGAAATGCACGGGCGGCAAGTGCTACATTAAAAATGTTCATCCCAGTTCCGCCGAAGATTTCCTTTACAAAAATCACGGCAAACGCAATCGCTATCGCCATCATCCATAATGGACAATTTATCGGCAGAATCAGAGGCATCAACAAGCCAGTCACCAAATAGCCTTCCTGAATTTCCTCGTGCTTAACCTGAGCAAAAATAAACTCTATGCCCAATCCGACCACGTATGATACGATTATCTTCGGCAACAAGCAAAGAAATCCGAACAAAAACATTTGCCAGAAGCTCCCTGTCACACCTGCGGCCATGTAGTTCTGATAACCGATGTTATACATACCGAACAACAGGGCCGGAAGCAAAGCTATGACAACGATTGACATGATTCGCTTCGAATCAATGGCATCATGGATGCTGACACCGCCCGTCCGCGAGGTAGTATTCGGGACAAGCAAAAAAGATTCCATACCTTCGAATACAGAATGTAGTGCATGCAGACGCCCACCTTCATCAAAGGTCGGACGCATGCGGTCAAAGGTCCTTTTAATATAATTACTCATAATTCTGTCAAACGTTAAGCCATTTCTTTTCGCAACATATCCAAGCCTTCACGCACGATACGCTGCAGTTCCAACTTCGAAGAATCGACAAATTCAGCTACGGCAAAATCTTCAGGCGACACCTCGTAAATTCCAAGTTGCTCCATGCGGTCTATGTCCCCTGTGAGAATCGCTTTAACGAGATAGCCGGCCATAATGTCCATAGGAAACACTCGGTCATACTCTCCGCTCATGATTATGTGGCGTTCTCCACCTTTTACACGGGCATCCAAATCGTACAACTTCCGCTTGCCCTGTAGCCAACTGAAGTAACTGCGGCTAACAGAGAAGTCATTCCATCGTGGCATCATCCAACCTAAGATTTCATCCTTGTCGTCGCCTTCCGGAATCGCTGTAACCTCTGTCACATGGGTTCCCAGATAGTCTTCTTTTGTTGTAGCTTGACCTACCAGCGGGTTGCCGTTTATCAAACGCACGTGTTTTTCTTCATTGAGGCGGCCTGCTGTCAACCGGCTCAGAGAAACGCCGACCGGAGTCGAATAATAACACGGATTATTTACACAACTGCCTGCCAAAGCTACGATACGTTCCAAGCTAACATGGCCTGTCGCAAACACATGTCCTATCAGAGCCACCGTTTCTGCACTTGCCGTCCACACAACTTCACCTTTGTTTACCGGTGACAGGTGATTGATTTGCACACCTACGTTTCCCGAAGGATTAGGTCCGTCAAAGACGGTCACTTCAGCGAACTCCGTTTTGGTGAAAGACTCACCTACTTGCTCGGGACATATACCCAGATAAACTTTTGCCACGCGTGACAGAGCCTCAATGCCTTTCAGGAAGAACTGCTCCCTACCTTTGAGCACGTATGTAGTGTCTGCCGCAAGGGGCATACGGCTGAAGGCTGTGACAAACACCGCTTTCGGCACGTCATCCGGCTCCGCGGTCACATCATACGGGCGTTTCTTCAACAAAGCCAGCATTCCCGTTTCCATAAGAAACGCTTTCACTTCCGCCTCATTCATGTCCTGCGGACGATGAACACCATAGTCCACGGCAGCCTGCTTTCCGTCCGCCTCAACTTCAACAGCCAAGACCTTACGTCGGTCGCCGCGGACAATGGCACAGACTGAGCCACTCACAGGTGATACAACACGCATTTCAGGATTCTGTTTGTTTACAAACAAAGGCTCTCCAACTTTGACCAAATCGCCTTCACGAACCACCACCTTGGGCTTAAGGCCATAATAATCGTCTGGACGCAAAGCATAGATGCCTTCCACGGGGAGATTTTCCAAAGATTTAGCTGCTATTCCGGCTAACTGGACGTTCAAACCCCGTCGTAATTTAATTACATTTGCCACTTTCTATTTTCTATTTTTGATATAATTTGCCCTATATCGGATATAAACTTTATTATCTCAAGTGCAAAGTTACGAATATTTGAGATAATTAGCGCATGAATTCGACAGAATTCCACAAGAAAACGACATCGTAGGAACCGAGAACGATGTGTAACAGAATTAGCGGCAGACAGCACCACTGAAAAGGCTACTTTCTCCGTCTGAATTCGGCAACGGTAATGGCAGTTGCGATGGCCACGTTCAGACTTTCGACATGGGTGCTACCAAGCGGGAATGGCGGAATGTAGAGTTTGTGATTAACATGCTCAGCGACCTCCGGCGAGATACCTTGTCCCTCGTTGCCCATTATAATCAGGCCGCCCGACGTGAGAGGTGCTTCATAAATGTTCTTTCCTTCGAGAAAAGTGCCGTATATAGGTGTTTCTGACGACACGGTATCAAGGAATTCAGTCAGTTTAGTGTAATGTACGCCAACTTTACTCAAAGCCCCCATCGTTGCTTGTACGACCTTGGGCGAATAAACATCGGCAGTGTCGGGCGAACAAACCAGATGCGTTATACCGAACCAATTGGCAACGCGAACAATTGTGCCTAAGTTTCCAGGGTCTTGAATACCGTCGAGCAATAGCACGAGTTGGCCCGACAATTCTTTGCCCAAAGAATGCGGAACATTGTCCTCCGTCGGTTTTTGGAAGACAGCCAACACCTGTTGAGGCGCTTGCATGAGACTGACACGCGCCAGCTCTTCAGCAGAAAGGACATCTGTTTCAGCATCTGAATTCGGATGACTTTCAGCCCATTCATGCGTAGCGACAAACAGAAGAGGCTTATAAGCAACAAGGAGTTCCCCCACCACTTTCGGCCCTTCCGCAATAAAACATCCCTCTTGGTCACGATATTTCTTAATTGCAAGACTCCTAACCCATTTTTGCTTGTTTTTGCTCCACATATAAATTTCTCTCGTTTTTATCCTGCGAAAATACAAAAGTATTTTTAATAATGTATTATCTTTGTAGGAAATTTGAAGCATTGAGACATTATTACGCAAGTATAGTATTGTCAATCGTATTGGCAGTGTCGTTAACAGGTTGTTCTTCTGAAAAATTTCTTCATGAAGACCAGAAAGTGTTGTCTTCGGTAACGCTGAAAAGTAACGACAGACACTTGGACGCATCTTCGTTTCGGGGATACGTACGTCAGGAAGCCAACACAAAATGGTTCAACATGCTAAAAGTTCCATTGGGACTTTATTGCGTTTCAGGCCGAGATAGCACAAAAGGACTCAATCGTTTCTTCCGTCGCATCGGAGAAGCGCCGGTAATATATGAAGCTTCCTTGGGAGAATTATCGCGTGATAATCTCACAACTGCAATGCGCAACAAAGGATATTTGCAAGCGGAGACCGAACGCTTCATGAAAGAAAAGGACAAGAAGGTTAAATTAAAGTACGTAATGAAGCCCGGCAAACGCTATTTCATTCGTACGTATAAGACAGAGGTTGATAATGCAGACATAGACTCACTCATGCGGCTGCATGAGAGTAACAGTTTTTTGAAAATCAATATGCCCTGTGACGCTTCCCTACTAGATAAGGAAAGAGACCGCGTTGTGGCGTTGCTTCATCGGGAAGGCTATTACCGTGTGCTTAAAAATTTCATTTCATTCGAGATTGACACGCTACGAGGCCCGGATGACATTTCGCTAACCATGTTTGTGGAAGGCAAAACGGTAGCTGCCGACACCACAGACATCTATACGAAATTTGCCATCCGTCATGTGATGGTTGATGTCAATTTGGAACAAGAGTCACAAGCACAATGTGACACGGTTCACTATCGTGGCATGGAAATCCGCTATCATGGGAGCCATCAGGTGAGACCTAACGTGGTGTATTCGCAACTTAAGATTTTGCCAGGCGACATATATAATGAGGAACATGTACGTGCGAGTTACCGTAACTTTAGTAATTTGCAGGCACTGAGATATGCCATCATCCGTATGGAACAAGCCGACAGCGGACGCTTAGATTGTCACGTCACTCTCCAAACTAACAAAGTCAACAGCGTTTCTGCTGAACTTGAAGGCACAAATACATCGGGTGACCTGGGACTTGCGTCATCGGTAAGTTTCACAAACCGCAACCTTTTTCGCGGTTCTGAAGTGTGGAGCACAAAATTAAAGGGCGCTTTCGAGGCTATTACAGGACTTGAAGGGTACAACGACCAAAATTACTTTGAGATATCAGCCGAAACACACCTCAGTTTTCCGCGTATCATTGTTCCGTTTTTGTCGGAACGAAACAGACAAAAACTCAACGGAAACTCAGAGCTGTCGATACAGTACAATTCTCAAGACCGTCCCGAATTTCATCGGCGCGTAGTTACAGGTGCATGGAGTTACCGTTGGCAAAACCGTGGCAAAATACAACAAAAAGTGGATGCAGTAAGTCTTAACTACGTGTTTATGCCTTGGATTTCATCGACATTCAGACGTGATTATCTCGATGATGAGAGTCGCAGAACGGCAATCATACGTTACAGCTACGAGAACCTCTTTATTGTAAATTCAGCTTATTCATTCTTATACAATTCAGCGGGTATAGCTTCCGGAACAAACATCATGCAGAAAAATGCATGGCAGTTACATTTCAATATAGAGTCTGCAGGTAATTTTCTCTACGCTTTGGCTAAAGCCACACAGGCCAAACGAGACGAGAACGGGGCATATAACCTTTTCAATGTGGCTTTCGCGCAATACGCCAAACTAGATTTTGATTACTCAAGGAGTTTTATAATTGACGCAAGGAATTCTTTTGCGTTGCATACTTCATTAGGTTTGGCGGTTCCTTATGGCAATGCAACGATTGTTCCTTTTGAGAAAAGATATTTCGCAGGTGGACCAAACAGTATTCGAGGATGGAGTGTCAGACAACTGGGTCCCGGACATTATAGAGGGAAAGACGGGAAAGTAGACTTCATTAATCAGACTGGAAACCTCAAGTTACTTTTTAATATGGAGTGGAGATCTCATCTTTTCTGGAAGTTACACGGAGCTCTCTTTGTTGATGCGGGTAACATATGGAACACACGTAATTATGAAGCCCAGCCTGGAGGACAGTTTCGCTTTGATAGTTTCTACAAAGAGATTGCCGCTTCTTACGGACTCGGCATACGTCTGAACTTAGACTATTTTATCCTTCGCTTTGACTTTGGTATGCGCGCCGTAAGCCCATACTATGAAAACAGCAGGGAACATTATCCCATCATTCACCCACGTCTGAGCCGCGATCTCACTTTTCATTTCGCGGTAGGCCTGCCATTCTGACACGCCATTCATCTTTCTCCTTTATCAAATGCACACAGACCGTGGCATCACTCTCCATGTGGCCCTGACTACCGATGCCATCAATTACAAATACGTTATGTAGTGAACATTCCACGACAGCAGAGTCCCCTTTTTGCACAATAATACGACAGTCATCAATTTCCGGTCGTGAAGTCAGCGTTTTTATCGATTTCAAGTCCTCTTCGCTCAAGTTGGACACATAGAGACGAAGCCAGGAATCATTTTCTTGTGCACACAAGCCAAATGCTTTCTTATATTCAAAATTATAAAACGCCTCAACAAAGCGCTTGGCACAGTCTTCAGCCGTGTTCGTCTCTTCCGAGTCCTTCCGAACACATCCTGCCACAAGCATAGCTGTTAATATGAAGAAAACAATAAATCTCATCACGCAGACTGATTTCAGGATGTAAAGGTAAAACTTTTTTCAATCACCTACAATCATCACAAACTAAAAAATAAGAGAGCGAATATTTCGCTCTCTTCGTACGCCCTCAGGGGCTCGAACCCTGGACCCATTGATTAAGAGTCAATTGCTCTACCAACTGAGCTAAGGACGCGTTATCGTTTTGCGCATGCAAAGTTACGTTTTTATTATATTCCGGCCAAACTTTTCTCAACTTTTTTCTGCACCTTGCAAAACATTTGTTCTATCTGGCAGAATTCAGATTCGTTCATGTTAGTCTGAATACTTCAGAAGCAACAGTGCGTGGCAACGTCGACAACTTGAGATAAGTATCAGGAGCACAATCTTCATGCTTTCGGAAACAAGTATCCGCGGCTTCCATTACATGATGCGGTGTATTATTATTCTCACTGAGATGACAAAACCAAGCCTGTTTCAAATGATGTCGATGACGATAAACTAATTCCGCAGCCTCGGCATTACCCAAATGGCCTTTGTCGCCGCTAATGCGTTTCTTAAGGAATACAGGATAGAAACCCTGGGCCAGCATCGCGTCATCGTAGTTGGCTTCAAGGATTAACGATTCGGCATTACTCACATGCCGCTCCATTTCCTCAGTCACGTAGCCGGCATCCGTTATTAAACAAAGCGTATGCGGGCCATACTTAACGGTGAAACCCACATTGTCTTCACTATCATGGGGAACATGAAACGGTATAATGCAACATCCGCAACACATCTCCGGTTTACCTTTTTTCAAAAAGACCGTATAATCCGACAATGGCTTATGTGAAATTACCGGATTTTTACATACGCTTTCGAACGAGGCTTTTGTGGAATAGAGTGTAAGGATATGGCCCATTTTGAAGGCAGCCCGCTGCAACGTTCCCACATTTCGTGCGTGGTCACTATGATCATGTGTCATAAAAATGGCTCTCAGTTTTGTCAACGAGACACCTGACTCCACCAAATACTTTTTTAGACGGCGTATACCCACACCTGCATCAATCAGGAAAAAGCCTTCTTCGGTATGAAAGAGGAATGCGTTTCCGCTACTCCCACTTCCCAAGCATCTAAATTCGAATAATAGCTGTTGCATGCAAATGCAAAGTTACGAATAAAAAAGATCGGAGGCATAATCCATGACGACACTTCCTCTATATACCTTTATTAATAGTGTCTCTCAGACATATTGAGACTCGAATCATTTCTTTCACAAAGCATGTGGCTCGTAGTTACACATAAGTGGCCCGTAAGCGAAACTATATGGCTCGTAAAACGACACAAGTGGCTTGTTCAGCCATACAAACCCAGGACGGCTCATCTCATCACGTTTTTGACACCTTTTACAGCCTTTATTTTTTTGACAAGACGCTCCAAAGCCGTTGTATCAGTAATCATAAGCGTCAGCGAGCCTGTGAAAAGACCGTCGTTGACCTCTATGTTGAAAGAACGCATGTTTATTCTCTCCTCTTTGCTTATGATGGAACTGATGTTGTTAACTACGCCGAGACTGTCGTTCCCTACAATGCGCAACAAAACCGGATACATTCCCTTGTTTCCGCTTTCTTCACCGGCCCAACGCGCTTTTACGATGCGATAACCGAAACGTTCGCGCAATCTGACGGCATTTGGACAAGCTTTACGATGGATTTTAATGCCACCCATCCGGGTTACGAAGCCGAAAATATCATCTCCGTACACGGGATTGCAGCATTTGGCAAGACTATAATCAAGTCCCTTAAGATTACGGTCGATTACCAACACGTCATCCTTTGATCCGGAAGTGTCAGTAACACTTTGCAGAAATTCATCCGCACTGTGTACTTCATTTTTCTCCACCAGTCCCTCGTCTATCTGCCGTCTCAGTATATACGCCTCCAACACCGTCTCCATTGAGAGCCGTCCGTCGGCGAGATCCTTGTAGAAAAGAGTGATTTCCTTGTACCCAAGCCGGCCGATCGTTTGATGTAGGATGTTCTGGTCCAATTGTAGCTTGCGATTACGGAAAGTTCGTTCCAACTGTTCGCGGGCCAGCGCGCCTTCTTTCAATTCCAGTTCCTTGATGCTTTGGCGTATTTTTGCCCTGGCGCGACCTGTGGCTACAAATTCGGCCCATGCCCGCTTGGGAGTCTGTGACGGAGATGTCAGAATACTGACTTGGTCTCCGCTTTGCAGGAGTTGCCTTATCGAAGCATTCTTTCCGCTAATCTTAGCTCCGATACAGTGGTTCCCGACATTGGTATGGATGGCATAAGCAAAATCAAGCACCGTGCTACCTTGCGGTAATTTATACAAATCTCCCTTTGGCGAGAACACATATACCTCATCGGTCTTCAGACTCGTGTGTATTTGGTCCATTACCTTGCGCTTATCAGTCGCTTCCAAGGCTTCTCTCATGTCGGACAACCAACTTTCGATGCCGCTGTCCCCAGATTTGACGCCCTTGTAGCGCCAATGTGCCGCCAATCCGTGTTCTGCGACATCGTCCATCCGTTCTGTACGAATCTGAACTTCGACCCATTTGCCTTCAGGTCCCATTACAGTGATGTGAAGACTCTCATAGCCGTTACTTTTAGGGATAGACAACCAGTCACGTAGCCGTTTGGGATTTGGTTTGTACTTGTCAGTAATGAGACTGTACACTTGCCAACACTCCGACTTCTCTTTATCTCGGGGCGCATCAAGTATAATTCGTATTGCAAACAAGTCATACACTCCTTCAAAGTCACAATGCTGTTTTTTCATCTTTTGCCAGATGGAGTGAATGCTCTTGGTTCGTCCTTTCATGTGATAACTGAAGCCGGAGTCGTTCAACATTTGCTCTATTGGCGACATAAAACGCTGCATATACTCCTCACGGGCCCGTTTTGTGGCGTTGAGTTTGTCTTTGATGTGATAATACGCTTCCGGCTCAAGGAATTTCAGCGACAAATCCTCCAATTCACTTTTTATCTGGTACAATCCCAGTTTGTGAGCCAAAGGTGCATAGAGCCAAGCTGTTTCTTCCGCCACCTCAGTCCTATATTCTGACTCATCAGGTCCGTCTAAGAATCGCATAAGTACCAGTCTGTCAAAGATCATAATCAATATGACTCTGACGTCTTCGGCCAATGAGAGCAGCAAGCCAGAGAAATTCTCGCTTTCTGTCCCATGTGATTTTAAGTAAAGCGATTTTACGCGGGTCAAACCATAGAGTATCCGGCCCACATCTCCGCCAAGTTAAGCCTGAACCAGCTTGATAGTCTCGTCATCTGAGACCTCGGACGACAATAAGCACGCCAAAACCGTGTCACGCCCCACTCCGCCGTCCCGGGCGGCCACAATAGCGGTTTTCAGAGCACGTGTGAAAGGATTAATGCCATATGTCACAGTGCACACGTGACCTTTGCGCTCTGCAATATTTGCGAATATGGTTCTCGTAAGCCGATAATCGTTTTGTTGCATCCTGTCTGCAACTGTTTTTCGCAGTTCCCGATACAACTGAAGTGTTTCAGAGCCATTGTTCAGTCGCGTTTCATTGATCTTTTCCGGCATGTGCATTACTTTGTATACTAATTATAATGCAAAGTTACCGTTTTTCGCGGGACATAAGCCATGATAGCCCTCACTTTTTGTAATAATAACAACGACAAGTTCGAGCACGTACGTTTCAGGTCTTGCACTGCAATGCCCTAATGTGTGCATAGTTCAAGCTGTTATGCACATGGAGCAGGCTAACGCGGCTAAATTTAATCGCTTTATAATTATTGTTTTAAGCATCTTTGATATGGTTTGAACTATGTTTGTTTTGCTAAACGGGAAGTTTGAGTTAAATTTGCAGCTAACGGATATAAAAATGACAAATGACGGACAAGGGAAAACCATATGGTTCAAACTGCCGCAAAAATTAAAGATAATAATACAGAAATGAGTGTTATGTGTGAGCATACTGGCGAAAAGAAAAAGAGTATGAATTTCATTGAGGAGATTGTCGCAAACGATTTGTCCGAAGGCCTGAATAACGGCCGCTTACAGACTCGTTTTCCGCCGGAACCCAATGGTTATCTTCACATAGGCCATGCTAAGGCGATTTGCATGGACTTTGGCGTAGCCCAGAAATATGGTGGCGTGTGTAACCTACGGTTTGACGACACCAATCCCCAAAAAGAGGACACAGAATATGTGGATGCCATATTGGAAGACATCACATGGTTGGGATTTAAGTGGGGCAATGTATATTATGCAAGCGACTATTTCCAACAATTGTGGGATTTTGCCGTACGCTTAATCAAAGAAGGCAAGGCTTATGTCGATGAACAATCGAGTGAACAAATAGCTCAGCAAAAAGGAACTCCCACTCAAGCCGGCACAGAAAGCCCTTACCGTAACCGACCTACAGAAGAAAGTCTGGCTTTGTTTGAGAAAATGAATCGGGGCGAGGTTGAAGAAGGCGCCATGGCGCTCCGTGCAAAAATCGATATGGCCAGTCCGAACATGCATTTCCGAGATCCGGTGATTTATCGCGTAATAAAGCGAAGCCATCACCGCACGGGAGACACCTGGAAGGCATATCCCATGTATGACTTCGCACATGGACAAAGCGACTATTTTGAAGGCGTGACCCACAGTCTGTGTACACTTGAGTTTGTGCCTCACCGCCCACTCTACGATTATTTTATCGATTTGCTTAAGGAAGGAAAGGACTTGCAGGACCATCGTCCGCGCCAATATGAGTTTAACCGGTTGAACTTAACCTATACTGTGATGAGCAAGCGCAAACTTCTGGCTCTCGTACAGGAAGGTCTTGTAAACGGATGGGATGATCCGCGCATGCCAACCCTATGTGGTCTGCGCCGTAGGGGATATTCTCCGGAATCAGTGAAAGGTTTCGTTGACATGATTGGATATACGAAGTTCGATGCTTTGAATGATTACTCCATGCTCGAAGCTGCCGCCCGCGAAGATTTGAATAAACGTGCTCTTCGTGTAAGTGGCGTGCTGAATCCTGTAAAACTGACTGTCACCAACTATCCTGAGGACAAGGAAGAACCGATGGAGGCCATCAATAACCCGGAAAACGAAGCCGACGGTGTTCATACTGTCACATTTAGCCGTGAACTGTGGATTGAACGCGAGGATTTCATGGAGGAAGCCCCCAAAAAGTTTTTCCGAATGACTCCTGGCAAAGAGGTAAGGCTGAAAAACGCTTACATTGTGAAGTGTACCGGCTGCAAGAAAAACGATAACGGCGAAGTAGAAGAAGTTTTCTGCGAATACGACCCCGACAGCCGCAGCGGAATGCCAGGTGCCAACCGCAAAGTCAAAGGAACGCTCCACTGGGTCAGCCGACGTCATGCAGTAAAGGCAGAGGTGAGGCTCTATGACCGGCTCTTCTCTGTGGAAAACCCAAGTGCTGACGAGCGAGACTTTCGTGAATTGTTGAACCCCGACAGTCTGAAGGTACTTACTGAATGTTATGTCGAGCCATATGCTGCCCAGCAACCGCCACTAACCTATTTGCAATTCCAACGTATAGGTTATTTCACTCCAGATAAGGAAAGCACGCCCGGGCATCCGATATACAATAGAACAGTTAACTTGAAAGATACCTGGGGTAAACAGTTGAAAGGATAAAGTCTCCCATGATTCTGCTAACTGCCTTTTATCAAACGTTGTTAGACGAACTGAATTATTTCAGTCTCACAATTCTGATGGCCTTAGAGAGTTCTATTGTGCCGGTACCTTCGGAATTGGTGGTTCCACCTGCAGCATACATGGCAGCAGAAGGGCGTATGACAATGTTAGGTGTCTTGTTCTTTTCAACACTAGGCTGCATGATTGGCGCTTCTGTAAACTACGTTTGTTCTTACACCTTAGGAAGACCGGTCATATATGCTTTTGCCAACAGCCGTATAGGACATCTCCTGCTGTTAAATGAAGAAAAGTTACAGCGGGCAGAGCATTTTTTCAACAAACGTGGAGAAATGGCGACATTAATCGGCCGTTTGTTGCCAGTAATAAGACATCTCATCTCGATACCTGCAGGATTGTCAAGAATGAATTATGGACGCTTCCTGTTTTATACAGCATTGGGCTCCGCTATTTGGAATGCCATTCTCGCAGCTTTGGGATGGTACTTCCAAAGCATGGTTCCCTACGACCAACTTCAGGCAAAGGTAACAGAATATGAACGTCCGATACTATGGAGTATCATTATAATCATGGCAATACTTCTCATAGTGTTCATCATTAGGCATCATAAGAGTAATACATCCAAACAAGAATAAAGGCAATGGACAACCAGATTAAGGAAATCAGTGAACGATTGCGCGGATTGCGTGATGTTTTGCAGTTATCGCCACAACAGCTGGCGCAAGACTGTGGAATTTACTTGGAAGAGTACCTTCGTGCAGAAAGTGGTGAGAATGACATCTCAGTAAGTCTGCTACAAAAAATCGCAAAGCATTATGACTTGTCTTTAGATGAATTGATGTTCGGTCTAGAACCGAGAATGACCTCCTATTTCTTGACACGCTACGGAAAAGGTTTGTCTGTTGAGAGAACAAAAGCCTACAAGTACCAATCATTGGCCGGTGGCTTCAAAGGAAAATTGGCTGAACCTTTCTTAGTAACTGTTGATCCAAACGACAAACCAATTACCCTTAATCAACACACCGGACAAGAGTTTGACATGGTGCTTAAAGGACGGTTGCTAATCAGTCTTAATGGTAAGGAGCTCATTCTTAATGAAGGCGACAGCCTATATTTTAATGCGAAGCAGCTACATGGAATGAAAGCTCTCGATGGTAAGCAAGCCCAATTCATTGCTGTTATTATCTAAATACAAGCAAGGAGAAACAGATTATGATGGAGAAATTTTTAAAACAATCCACATTCAAATCACAAGAAGATTTCAAGAACAATCTACAAATATGTGTTCCTGAAAACTTCAACTTCGCCTATGATGTTGTTGATGAATGGGCACGTATAGAGCCTGAACGTAAAGCTTTGCTTTGAACAAACGATGAAGGAAAGGCTATTCTATTTACTTTCGCAGACATCAAAAACTATACAGACAAGACTGCGGCATATTTCCAAAGTTTAGGGATAGGCAAAGGCGACATGGTTATGCTTATTCTCAAGCGCCGTTATGAGTTCTGGTTTTCTATTATTGCGCTTCACAAACTCGGAGCAGTGACTATCCCGGCTACGCACTTGCTTACCGAACATGATATCGTTTATCGTTGTCAAAGGGCTTCAATCAAAGCAATTGTTTGCGCTGGAGAAGAAGAAATCATTTCGCATATTTCAAAAGCACGCCCTAATTGCCCGTCTGTCGAACAACTTGTCAGCGTTGGCCCGTTGATTCCTGAAGGTTTCAGCGATTTTAACAATGGTATTGCCAACGCACCCGCATTTGTGCGCCCCGCAAATGTAAATAGCAACGACGACTATTCATTATTATATTTTACCAGCGGTACTTCTGGCGAGCCAAAAATGGTTGTTCACGATTATACTTATCCTTTGGGGCACATTGTCACAGGTGCAATCTGGCATAACCTTTCTCGTGAAAGTCTTCACCTTACTATTGCTGACACTGGTTGGGGTAAAGCCGTCTGGGGCAAACTTTATGGCCAATGGATTGCAGGTGCAAATGTATTTGTCTATGATCACCAAAAATTCACGCCGTCTGATGTACTCCATCAAATAGAAAAATATAAAGTAACCTCTCTTTGTGCACCGCCAACGGTCTTTCGCTTCCTTATTCGCGAAGACCTGACAAAATATGACCTTTCGTCTCTTGAGTATTGCACGATTGCGGGTGAAGCTCTCAATCCTTCTGTTTATAATGAATTCCTTCGTTTAACCGGGATACGGCTTATGGAAGGTTTCGGACAGACTGAGACAACTTTAACCATAGGTACATTCCCCTGGATGTCTCCCAAACCCGGTAGCATGGGATTACCGAATCCTCAATATGATGTTGACCTGATCGACAACGAAGGTCGTAGCGTGGAAGCTGGAGAACAGGGGCAAATTGTTATTCGCACCGACAAGGGTAAGCCGCTTGGGCTTTTCAAAGAGTATTATAGAGACGCGCCATTAACCAGAGAAGCATGGCATGACGGCATCTACTACACAGGAGACGTGGCTTGGCGTGATGAAGATGGCTACTTCTGGTTCGTAGGTCGCGCAGACGATGTCATTAAAAGTTCTGGCTACAGAATAGGTCCCTTTGAAGTTGAAAGCGCAGTCATGACTCATCCCAGTGTTGTTGAATGTGCAATAACCGGGGTTCCAGATCCGATACGCGGACAAGTGGTTAAAGCGACCATTGTCTTAACAAAAGAATACCGAAGTCAAGCTGGAGAAGAATTGGCAAAAGATATTCAAGCCCATGTAAAACGTGTCACTGCGCCATACAAATATCCTCGTGTCATTGAATTCGTAGACGAACTCCCAAAGACCATCAGCGGGAAAATACGTCGGGTAGAAATCCGAGATAACCAAGAAGAGAAATAACTATAATTCATTGCATACACCAACAATCACATATGGAAAAACAAAAAGTCGCGCTAATTACCGGTATAACAGGACAAGACGGTTCATATCTTGCAGAATTTCTTATAAATAAAGGTTACCGTGTCCACGGTATCATGCGTCGTAGTTCTTCATTCAATACAGGACGCATCGAACACCTATATCTCGACGAATGGGTACGTGACATGAAGAAGGAACGCCTAATTGAGTTGCACTATGGCGATATGACAGACTCAAGTTCTTTGATTCGGATTATCCAAGAAACCCAACCCGACGAAATATATAACCTTGCGGCACAAAGTCACGTGAAGGTAAGTTTCGAAGTCCCCGAGTACACGGCCGATTGTGTAGCCACAGGAACTCTCAGGTTGCTTGAGGCTGTCCGCATCCTTGGCATGGAAAAGAAAACACGCATCTACCAAGCTTCCACATCTGAGCTGTTCGGACTGGTACAGGAGGTGCCGCAACGCGAAACCACTCCATTTTACCCCCGCTCCCCATATGCCGTCGCCAAACAATATGGTTATTGGATTGTACGCAACTATCGTGAAGCCTATGGGCTGTTCGCCGTGAACGGTATCCTATTCAACCATGAGAGTGAGCGTCGTGGAGAAACGTTTGTTACCAGAAAAATCACCATGGCCGCCAGTCGTATCGCGCAAGACATGCAGGACAAACTCTATCTCGGCAATCTTAGCAGCCGTCGTGATTGGGGTTACGCGCGTGATTACGTTGAGTGTATGTGGCTCATGCTTCAGCACGACACTCCCGAAGATTTCGTCATTGCCACGGGAGAAATGCACACGGTACGCGAATTCTGCACGCTCGCATTCCAAGAAGTGGGCATCCAACTCAAATGGGAAGGCGAAGGTATCGATGAAAAAGGCATCGACACGGCCACTGGACGTGTGCTTGTTGAGGTTGACCCCAAATATTTCCGTCCTACCGAGGTGGAACAACTGCTTGGCGACCCCACAAAGGCAAAAACACTGCTTGGATGGAATCCTAAGAAAACTTCTTTCAAAGAATTGGTGGCGCTAATGGTAGCTCACGACATGCGAAAGGTAAAAAAACTGGTGTCAAACGCACGTATTGACTCGGAAGAGTAACCTGCCGGACAATTCAACCGATTAAACGATGGACAAACAGGCTAAAATCTTTGTAGCAGGCCACCGTGGGCTTGTTGGGTCGGCCATACTCAAGAATTTGCAAGAAAAAGGCTACACAAACTTTGTGTTGCGTACTCATCAGGAACTTGATCTTACCGACCAAAAGGCGGTCGCCGATTTCTATGACAAAGAAAAACCGGACTATGTCTATCTTGCGGCCGCCTATGTCGGAGGTATTATGGCCAATAGCCTATATCGTGCCGACTTCATTTGGCGAAACCTGCAAATAGAGTGCAATGTCATTCACCAATCCTATTTACACGGTGTAAAAAAACTGCTTTTCCTCGGCAGTACTTGCATTTATCCGCGCGAAGCTCCACAACCGATGCCCGAAGATTGTTTGTTGACATCACCTCTTGAATACACAAACGAGCCATATGCCATCTCCAAAATCGCAGGCTTGAAAATGTGCGAGAGTTATAACCTTCAGTATGGCACAAACTTCATTGCCGTCATGCCAACCAATTTATACGGCCCCAATGATAACTTCAATCTGCGCACAAGCCACGTATTGCCGGCGCTGATCCGAAAGCTGCATTTGGGAAAACTGTTACAAGAAAAAGATTGGAATGCCTTGCGTCGCGATTTGGACCGATATCCTTTGGACGATGTCACAGGCCGTTCGTCCGAAAACGAAATCTATGAAGCCTTGGCCAAATATGGCATCACATACACCGGCGATACAGCAAACGTAGAAATATGGGGAACGGGCGCACCTTTACGTGAATTCCTCTGGAGTGAAGATATGGCCGACGCATGCGTATTTCTGATGGAACACATTGATTTCCGCGACACCTATCCCGAAGACATGCGCGACATACGCAATTGTCACATAAATATCGGAACAGGTAAAGAAATCTCTATCCGACAACTTGTGGACGAAATACGCGTTACAACTGGCTATAACGGTCACATCGTTTGGAATACCGATAAACCTGACGGCACTCTGCGGAAACTGACAGACCCATCCAAACTTCATTCACTCGGATGGCATCATAGCGTGGAACTACCCGATGGTATCCGTCGCTTATACGCTTGGTATAAATCCTATCAATGATAAAAGCCGCAATAAAGCGGCTTTTCTGTTGAAACATATCAAACATTTTACTCTTAAGGCACACGTTGCAGAACAATAGCTGAACGTGCGGGCAAATACAACCGGAGTTGCTCATACGAAGACTTGTGACCGTCGGCGGCATCTGGCAAAGAACAAGTGAAATGCGAGACAGTGTCATCATTTAGTCCGAAGCCTCCGAATTGAAGAGCGTCAGTATTGACAACAATAATGTATTTACCTTTTGGCACAAGCAACCCATAGTCGGTATAACTGCGATTCGGACTGAAATTGTAGACAAATAGCAACCGCCCTCTCAAATATGCAAGCACCTGGTCTCCATCATTGACACAAACATGTTGAACTGGAGTCGCGTCTATGTGCGGGATTGACTTAAGAGTACTGAGCATAGCCTTATCGAAAGCGCCAAGGAATTGATAACATAACTCTTTATTATCAACCAAGTTCCACCTGCGAAGCGCATAGTGGTAACTCCAACCGTTTCCCTCCCTTGGAAAATCTATCCACTCTGGGTGCCCGAATTCGTTGCCCATGAAATTAAGATACGCACCGTTCATGGTGGACGATGTAACAAGCCTGATCATTTTATGAAGCGCCATGCCACGATGTATCGTGTTGTTCTCGTCACCAATCTTGAGATGCCAATACATATCTGCGTCCATAAGTCTGAAAGCAATGGTTTTGTCGCCGACAAGTGCCTGATCGTGGCTTTCACAATAGGTTACCGTATTCTCATCTTCGCGATGATTTGTCAGTTCATAGATTATAGACGACGGCAACCATTCTTCGTCACGTTTTTCTTTGATAAGTTTAATCCAATAGTCGGGCACGTTCATCGCCATACGGTAATCGAACCCGACACCTCCTTCTTCAATCGGAGCAGCTAGGCCAGGAAGTCCGGAAACTTCTTCTGCAATGGTGACAGCACGGGGATTGATTTCTTTATGTATGAGATCATTCGCCAAAGTCAGGTAACAAAGTGCCTCGTCATCCTGATGGCCATTGAAATAATCGTCATAACTCGTAAAAGATTCGCCCATGCCGTGGCTAAGATAAATCATTGACGTGACACCATCGAAACGGAATCCGTCAAATCGGAACTCATCAAGCCAATATTTGCAATTGGAGAGAAGGAAATGGAGAACCTCATGTTTTCCATAATCAAAACACAGGCTATCCCATTGCAGGTGGTTCCTACGAGGCTCTGGCAAGAAGTATTGGTTGGGATCGCCGGCCAAATTTCCCAGTCCCTCGTTCTCATTTCGGACTGCATGGCTGTGAACCAAGTCCATGATAACGGCCAGTCCCATCTGGTGCGCATCATCAATAAGATGCTTAAGTTCATCAGGAGTACCAAAGCGGCTTGATGGGGCAAAGAAATTGGAGACATGATAACCGAAACTGCCATAATAAGGATGCTCCTGAATAGCCATTATCTGAATGGCATTATATCCGTCGGCAGCAATACGTGGAAGAACATTCGTGCGGAATTCTTCGTATGTGCCGACACGTTCTGCATCTTGCGCCATGCCAACATGGCATTCGTAAATCAGTAGCGGATGACGCGAAGGTTTAAATCGGTTAACCTTGAATTTATATGGCTCTTCGGGCTGCCAAACTTGCGCTGAAAAGATGGCGGTTTTCTCATCTTGAACGACACGACGGCACCATGCGGGAAGCCGTTCCCCACATCCTCCTTGCCAATAGACTTTCATTTTATAGAGTTGCCCATGTTGCATGCCCGAAACGGGAACGCGCAACTCCCAAACACCATTTTCCAATGGTTTCAGACGATATATTTCCAGTTCTTGCCAACCATTGAAGTCACCAACTAAATATATCGCAGTCGCATTTGGGGCCCATTCGCGAAAGACCCAACCATCGGCCGTGCGATGCAGGCCAAAGTAGAGATAACCGTCGGCAAACTGGGAAAGAGAACCGCCGGAAGAGGCTGTAAGTTCCTCCCGGATTTTCAAATAATGCTCGTGTCGGCCTGTAATAGCCTTTTCGTAAGGCTTAAGCCATGGATCACGACGTATTATCCCTAATGTTTTGGAGTCCATGTCTTGTTTCGTACTGTTTATTCGGCTTGTGCCACACCTTTTACATAAGTTCCGCGCCGAATAATATTGCCGTTGCGGTCTTTTTCTACAAATGGGCCGTCACGCAGTCCGTCAAAGTAAGTTCCTTCAAAGCGTACGCCGTTACGGTCTTCTTCAACACATTTGCCATGTTTGACACCGCCCATAAATTGTCCTTTGAATTTTGAGCCATCTGCCATACGGAGAATGCCTTCACCTTCCATACGGTCCTTTACCCAGCCACCGTCATAGACATCGCCGTTACGCCACGTGTACTTTCCATGTCCGTTGCGCATATCATCCTTCCATTGCCCTTGATATTGGGGACCGTTCTTCCAAATCATCGTTCCCTCCCCACTCTTTTCGCCATTGAGGAAGTTACCTACGTATTTGTCGCCATTTTTAAAGGTAAAAACACCCATACCTGTGCGTTCGCCTTGAGCATATTGGCCTTCGTATACGTTACCGTTCTTAAAGCGATAGATGCCTTTGCCATGCTGGTTGTCATCTTTCCATTCGCCTTCGTAAACATCGCCATCGGCATAATGATAGGTACCATGCCCGTTGCGAAGATTGTTTGCCCATTCACCATCATAGACAGAGCCGTCGGGCCATAGGAATTTGCCTTTACCACTCTTCTTGTCGTCTTTCCATTCACCGGAATAGGACGCACCGTTCGCATACTGGTAGGTTCCTTTCCCTTGACGCTTGTCCTGAGACCAAAAACCCTGATAGACATCCCCGTTGTAGTAGTACATTTTGCCCTCTCCCTGCTGATAGTCACGATACCAGAGTCCGTCATAACGGTTGTTGTTCATGAAATAATAGACTCCGCGTCCGTGCTGCTGGTCCTGAAGCCACTCGCCTTCGTATTTCTCGCCATCAGTAAAAGTATAAGTGCCCTTACCTTGGCGTTTGCCTTTCACATAATGGCCTTCATAGACATCTCCGCTTTTAAAGGTGGTTTTACCTTCGCCATGCGGCCTTCCAGCCATGATTTCGCCGGTATAAATAGAGCCATCCTTAAATGTATAAGTGCCTATGCGCAATTTTTGTGCCTCCACCTGCCATGATGAGAGCAACATACAACACATCGTCAGTATTATACCTTTACCTTTCATGATTCTTCCTCTTTATTAGTTAAATATGCTTCGGCGTGGACCAAATCCTCTGGCGTGTCAATGCCGATTGTTTCAAGACGGGTCACACCTACTTTAATCTTATAACCGTTTTCCAACCACCGCAATTGCTCTAACGACTCCGACAATTCCAATGGTGTCTGCTCCAAGCGGGTTATCGCAGCCAAAGCCGCAGCCGTGTAGCCATAAAGCCCGATATGCTTATAATATGTTTGATATTCAAGCCATTTATGTTTGGGATAATTTCGCGTATATGGGACTACGGAACGGCTAAAATAGAGAGCGTACATCGCAGGACTGACAACCACTTTTGGAGAGTTGGGGTTCTCAAGTTTCTCCCACGGGTCAGATTTCTCAAATGGCTTTACCAGCGTGGCTATTTGCGTGTCGACATCTTCAAAACACTGTTTCAAAGCCTCAAGTTGCTCTTTATGGAGAAAAGGTTCGTCACCCTGCA
>JAEEGF011810582.1_pt1 | contig 26985 bp, 15 predicted proteins | sample 9134171 | NCBI WGS metagenome assembly JAEEGF01 (sample SAMN16246542, study PRJNA631951) | gut metagenome | biome: gut microbiome; feature: rumen; material: AP-attached | host: Bos | place: Iran: Karaj | collected 2018-10 | reverse complement strand
ATAGAAAAGATGCCACCCGCAATGTCCAGCAGCTTGAATGTCACGCCATTAACCGTAAACGAGGTTTCACCTGGCCAACGATCAGACAACAGATAGTCAATAAGGGAAGTCACATCGGCAATGGTTATTGCACCATTCAGGTCAACATCAGGTTTGCCGGAAACTAAAGCATCATTTCCGCTCAGGAGATAGTCAATAAGTGCAGCCACATCACTGATGTTCACATTGCCGTCCCCATCCACATCGCCTCGCAATAGCGGAACTTCTTTGGCAGGAATCAAGATTGTCATTTCTTCGGTCCAAGCCCATCGCACGCTATCAGGCGAATGGCCAGCCTGAACGGTAATGTAATAGTCATGATTAGTTCTACCTGCCACATAAGGCAATTCAAGCACCTCTTCCCCATCGACAATAAACTTCTTGTATTCCAAATCCGAAGACATATTGACAATAACAGCATCATTCGTCATCTGAGTTACAATCGTCGGTGCCTCAATTGGAACAGAATACTCAAAATGAGCCTCAGCAGATACAATATGAGTGTCTGGATTGAACCACCAACCATTTAAGCATCCAACATTAATATCAGCTTGAATATCAAACTTACCCCCAAATGATTCTCCATAAGGAAGCAAATCAATTATCATAGTAGTACTATCAGCATAATATGATAAATTACTATAATCGTGAGCGAAATCGTTCTCAAAATTCATATCATCAAAATCTGTTTCATATGTCAATTGATGACCATTGATATTAATGCTAAAGACAGAAGGTACATATTGACCAGTATCCCCACAATATCTTATTAAAGCATAATGGTTTACCTCGCTGCTTTCTACCTCTCCATTTGGTCCGCACTGAATTATATCAACTCTATTATTCATAGCAGGTACAGTAATTGTCCTTTCTGCTCCCACAATGAATTTATACATGCCACTTGTTTTATCAGCGCTTTGAACAGTAATATTGAAAGGTTCTTCCTGTCTATCAATTCTATAGAAACAATCGTACACATCCCCGCTATCACAGATATTAACTAATACATCGTCTATTAATAAGCATTTCACAGTCTCCTCTGAATCCACAAGTAATACAATTTCAAAGTCGGTTAATACATCACTCACACTTCCACCACTGCAAATAGGTGTATCCATATGTTCTATATATGCACAATTTTTCAAATCATTATATCCAATAGCATTAATAGTCACCTCAAAACTGAAATCCCCAAAACATTCATCAAAGTAGTTCTTAATAAAACTTAGAAAGCCCAAATAGATTCGATATCCATTAATATCACAATTCCAAACAATCCATTCTGGCAATTCATGTGATGACTCTTCTTTTGCCACATCTTTTGAATATGATTTCTGAGGTCCTATAATGTTCTCATCGAAAATATCATAACCATTAACCAAGATAATAAAATTGACATCTTCGTCACCAGTATAACAAATGTCTACATATTCATAAGATGTACTTTTAGTACCATCATAATCACATAATCTGATTGCTTCTCCTCCTTGAGTGAAAGTAATCTCACCTGTCAAGTTTTTCAGTTCGACATCACTTGTTACGTTGCAAATTTCGTCGTTGAAGGAGATTTCTTCACCGCTTTTTGTCGTGAAGAGGGTGTTTTTCAATTGAATGGTGCTTGGAGCACTGAAATCTGCGGTTGCGGTGACGTTAAAGGTCACGAGTGCACCGCTATTACCACTATAGGTTTTGATGCTGGGTGAGTAGGACATGATGCGGATGGCACCGTCTGCCTGCAGCTGCGAGGATATGTTGTGATCTCTTCCTTTGCGCGAGGTTAAGTCGAAGATGTAGTCCCCGTCTTCCTGCTCTACAGTCAACCCTGCAGGCAGATAGAGGTCTGTCTGAAAGGCAGTATATGCTGTCTCATTGTCCAACATAATGCTTACGATGCGTGTCTCACCTGCTGATATCGAGAAGTCCTCAATATAGAGGCGGTCTGTTGCGGCAGCACACAGTGTTGCTATCGCCATTACTACAAATAATACTGTTTTCTTCATGATGTTCTTTATAAATTACTGCGAATTACACAAATTATACTAATCGGCATCTGCTATTAAAACCATTGAATTCAGGTAATTCGTAGTTTGTGTTTATTTAACGATTTTCTGTGTCGTACATGTTCCGTCGGTGTAGGTGGTGACGATGAAGTTTACACCGTTCTCAAGACGCTCAAGGCGTTGGCCAGCAATGTTGAAATATTCAACTTTAGTAATGATCTTGCCTGTAGCCTGTTCGTTGACAGATGTCGCGTTGTTGACTGCAATAGAAAAGTCATCGAGACGTACAGTCTGGCAATCGGTGGTCACGAGTTCGATACCGTCAACGAGGATGTCGCCTGTGACAACGCCCGTGGCTGTCACGTCGAATGTCAGCAGGGCGCCTTCATGGCCGTTGATACCAGTCATGGAAGGTGAGTAGCACAGGGCGCGGATGTTACCGTTCTGTAGCGTATTCACGTCAAATGCATGGTTGCCAGCACGGTCGGTCAGCTGGAAGTTGCTGGCTGTCAAGCCTTCGGGCAAGTTGAGGTCAAGCTGGAAGGCGCTGTAGTCCATCTCGTTGTAGAGCAGAATGCTTACCCTGCGGGTCTCGCCCATTGCAAGCGTTATGTCCTCGCCAGTCATGCTGTCCCCGTTATTCCACAAGGCGGGAGCACGCAGCGGGGCATTCATCGCGGGATTAAGTACCATCCAGGCAATGCGCGACACGTCGGTCACAGTGATGTTACCATCGGTGTTAACATCGGCAGCCTCGTAGACAAACGGCTGGGGATTCAGTTCAAGCACATATTGCGAGGTAACAACCACATCGGTCACTGTCACCGTGCCGCTGTTGTTGGCATCGCCCAGCAGATAGGCCTTCACATTTACATTGGCAGCCACGTCGGGAGCGGCCAGCTCCACGAAGTCGTTGGTCGTGAGCAACGTGTTCTTCAACTGTATGGTGTAGATGCCCTCTGCATTATCGGCCACCTTGACGGTGATGTAGAACAGATCGTCGCCGCTGTTACCAGTGAAGGGCTTGTAATTCGACGAGTAACACATAACACGGACAGCCCCATTTGCAACATTATTGCTCACGATGCTATGTGTGCGTGTCATGCGCTCAGACGGGTCGATGATGTATTCACCGTCCTCCTGCAGCAACTCAAGTCCATCGGGCAGGAATATATCCGTCTGGAAAGAAAGGATTTGTTTCGCATTGGTCATGGATACAGGAATAACAATCGTTTCACCATGGAAAGCAACCGTATCGCTCATAGACAGATAATTGTCATAATCAATCTGATTATCGACGACGGTCACGACGCAGGTTGCACTCAAATTAGTACCGTCGGCTGTCATGGCAGTAATAATGGCCGAACCGGGTGATTTGGCTGTCACCAGTCCGTCGGTGCTCACGGTGGCAACTGACGAATTGCTCGAGTTCCACGTCACAGTTTTGTTCGTTGCATCCTCCGGCAGTACGGTCGCCATCAATTGCAGATCCTCACCTTCTGTAATGGTCGCGCTGGTCTTGTCCAGAGAGATTGATGTAACATAGATGATGTTTTGCTTGACAAACAGCGAACAGGTAGCACTCAGATTGCTGCCGTCGGTCGTTGTAGCTGTGATGATAGCGTTACCTGGGGAAACTGCCGTGACCAGACCTTCACTGCTTACGGTAGCCACTGACGTATTGCTTGAAGTCCATGTTACAGCGGGATTGGATGTTGTGCTTGGCAGGACTGTTGCGGTGAGCTGCAAAGTATTGCCCGTGTACATTGTGGCTTCGGTTTGACTGAGCGAGATGGAGGTGGCTAATTGCTTAACAGTAACGGAACAAGACGCGCTCAAGTTACTTCCATCAGCAGTCCTCGCAGTGATAGTCGCATTACCTGTTGATTTTGCTGTCACCAAACCCGTTGAAGAAACTGTTGCAACACTTGTATTACTTGAAGTCCATGTCACAGACGGGTTAGATGTTGTGCTCGGCATAACAGTTGCAGCCAGTTGTAATGTGTTTCCTGTGCATATGGTAACATTCGTTTCACTGAGTGAGATGGATGTTGCGTATTGTTTTACGGTAACTATACATTGAGCGGTCAAATTGCTCCCATCCTCAGTTCTAACTGTAATGGTTGCCGAACCCGTTGATTTTGGAGTAACCAACCCATTTGAAGAAACGGTTGCTACAGATGTATTGTTGGAACTCCATGAAACCGTTTTATCAGTTGTAGCGCTCGGCAGAACCGTAGCTATGAGCTGTAAGGTATTGCCCATATACAGAGTTGCAGACGTCTGATTCAGTGAAATAGATGTAGCGAGAACAGGAATCTCTTGGATATAGATGAAATTTTTCCAATATGAAGCACTTTGATATGCATTCAAAGATTCCGCAAGAACATAAAGATATGCTCGATTGGTCACGCTGCTTGGGAACGTGTGAGAATAAATCACAGGTGGTGTAGTTGCAAAGCAAGTGATTTTACTCAAACCAGTACAATTATGGAATGCATAATCTCCAATTGAAACAACTGAAGCAGGAATAGATATACTCGTTAAACTGTTACAACCGGAAAAGGCATCTTCTCCGATTGATGTAACAGTATTAGGGATAGTAGTATTTTTGCATCCATTAATAAGCTTATTACTGTTCGTCTCAATGATAGCATTGCAATTATTGCGGGAATCGTATTTTGAATTACCGTTTTCTACTATCATACTAGTTAGACCACTGCAACCCTCAAACACTCTTATACCAATTGAAGTTACAGATTTAGGTATAGTAATGCTAGTAAGTCCGCTACAGTCATCAAATACATAGCTGCCAATTGAAGTAACAGAGTTAGGTATCGTGAGATTGGTCAGACCGTTGCAGCCATAGAACGCATCGCCACCGATTGAAGTAACCGAGTTGGGGATAATCGTATTCTTGCAACCTACAACTAATCGGTTGCTTGAAGTATAAATGATAGCGTTGCAGTTGTTGCGGGAATCATATTTTGAATTTCCACTTTCCACCTTTACATTGGCAAGACTACTACAACCTCTAAATGCAGCACTACCAATATATGTAATTGAACTAGGAATCGTCAGATTAGTCAATCCTGTACAACCATAGAATGCGCCCTCACCGATTGAGGTGACAGAGTTAAGGAAAACTGTATTCTTACATCCTACAATCAATTGATTGCTTGAGGTATGTATTATAGCGTTGCAATTGCTGCGGGAATCATATTTTGGGTTATTGCTATCCACTTTTATACTGGCAAGACTACTACAACCTCTAAATGCATAGGCACCGATTGAGGTAACTGAGCTGGGAATAGTGATATTGGTCAGTCCGCTACAATAGTCAAACGCATAATTACTAATTGAGACTACAGATGATGGAATAGTAATGCCTGTGAGCCTGCTACAGCTGGAAAATGCATCATAACCGATTGAGGTAACCGATGAAGGTATAGTGATACTAGTTAAATACCAACAACAAGAAAAAGCATACTCTTCGATTGAAGTGAGTCCTGTGAAGTATTGCAACTCATCAAACGAAGTGATAGTACTATTATTCTTGAACACTGTGCCAAGATTTGTCACGGCTGCTGCTTCTGCTCTGCTTAACTCAACATCGCCATTTGTATCCCAGTTTTGGACACAAAGAGCTTTAACTCTTGGATCCACAAAAGAGATAATAGTACTTTCAGGGCTTCCAGATTCAACTGTTACAGAGCAGTTGGCGCTCAGGTTGGTGCCATCGGTCGTCGTGACTGTGATGGTAGCCGAACCAGAAGATTTAGCGGTCACCAGCCCGCTGCTGCTCACTGTGGCTACGGACGTGTTGCTCGATTTCCACGTCACCGTCCTGTTGGTGGCGTTTGTGGGCAGCACGGTCGCCGTCAACTGAAGGGTATTACCCTCGGTCACAGTCGCGCTGGTCTTGTTCAGTGAAATGGATGTAACGAGAACCGGATTGGAGGGTGAACTTGATTTGGGCTGAGCATTGATTAGCGCTGCTTGATTTTGGTTATAGCCTGATGAAGAGCCACCTGTTCCTTGCTGATTTGGATCAAGTGCAGTAAGCAAGAAATAACCATCTGAAGTTCCAGACCAGCCCCAATTAATGTGATAATAACCACTACCATCATAGCCATCGCAAACAAAAGCATGACCACCAGAACTATTGCTGCCGCTGTAATAAACTGGTCGAGATGAACTTAATTCATTATAAACCAAATCTTCCCATGCGGCATCCGAAGAATAATTGCTACGATATTTCAATGTTGTTTCATCACTATAGTTGAAGTACGATTTAAGCGCAATGGGGACATCGGAAGAATAGGCTCCAGAACCGCCACTCCAGGCATTTGCATAATTCATTCGCACAGATGCACCACAATACTTCATCAGATTGGCGACAGCTTGTTTTTGAGTGGCTGTCGTCGAACCGCTGTAGCTATCCAGCATATTGCTCCAATCAATAGGCGAACCTGCTGGGATGGCATCAACATGGATATGCCCTAGCGTATCAGATCCATTTAGCCACAGGGTACGACAATCGTAGGCGGGAATTTGAGCAGTAGTTTGAGCCACCGAATTAGCCCGATGGTAATACATCACTTGAGCCATTGCTGTAGCCACGCAACCAGTTACACACTTGCCATAACTGAAAAAATCAGGACAGTACTGATTATAGGGATCCTGTTGGTCCCAGGTAGTCGTCATTAAAGGGGGAATTACGGCATAACTAGATGCCAATTTGGGCGCCTTGAAAGAAGCAAAACCGTTCTTTTGCATGAATTGAATCTGCTGGGCATATTCCTCCAACCATGACTTAAGGTTCACAGGCATGCTGTCTACATCGATGTAGCCCGCATCGGCATACCCGAGAATGGCGGGAGCGCAATCATCCCCAGCCGTAATGACATAACCCTCGTTATTGCCAATGTTAAAGGCATAGTAAGTCTCGTTCGCTGTGGAAGTTGACCTCAATTGTGCTTGCCTTAACGAAGAGGATGATATGCTCTTGCCTTTGCTCTCAAGGAAAGACAACGCATTCTGCTGTGCCTGTTGCAGGGTAATGGGGTTGGCAACAGCTGTGGCTGGCAATAGGAAGGCCAGCAATATCAAACTGAGTTTTAGTAGATGTTTCATGTTTGTGGTATTTTTGGTTGTTATTTGTTCCTATTGTTTATGGCTGCAAATTTATGGAAATATCCGCAAAATACAAATAAATAAACGAGGAATTTCATAATCAAACTACGAATTACGCTGATTGCTTCCGCATACTCTTTACGAACTACGAATTACGCTGATTGCATTGATTTACATTCGTTCATTATCTTTACGAATTGTGCTAATCGACTATTGTTCGTTTAATTTGTGTAATTCGTAGTTTATATTTTGGGGATGAATTAGGAGTTGTAGTGATTTAATTTGTAATTTTGTGGCATGATGAATGAGATTAGAGAACGGAAAGTACAGTGGTGGGTGTTGTTGGCGATTGGTGTGTTTGCCATATTGGCCTTGTTGCTGGTGTCGTGGGATTCTTATCTATATGACCTGTGGCAGCACCATGACGTGATCTGGTTCTATCTGTGCGGTAAGGCGTGGATGAACGGAATGACGCCATATGTTGACTTTGCCGACAGCAAGGGGCCGCTGCTGTGGCTCATTTATGGCATTGGCTATCTGCTCAGTCCGCATGATTATACAGGCATGTATTGGCTGGCGTGCGTGCTGTACACGTTTATCTTCTACCAGTGCTACAAGTGTGCGAGGCTGTTTGTGCGCGACACGCGGCTGGCACTGGTGGCGGTGCTGATTTCGGCCGTCTTCTTCCTAAGCGGGCTGACGCATATCGAGGTGCGTGCCGAGGACTACTGCTACGCCCTGATGTTGCCGCTGTTCTACCGTTTCCTGCGCTATAACGTGGCTCATGAGCAGGGACACCGTTTCATCAAATCCACTGTCCTGCTGTTGGGCTTTGCCCTGGGCGCCACATTCCTGATCAAATACAGCTGCACGCTGATGCTGGCCATCTTCATCCCCTATTGGTACATCGTGGTGCCTCGCCGCACGGGCTATTCGCCCTGGAAGGCGCTGGGCTGGTGCGTGCTGGCAGGCGTCCTCACCATACTGCCCATGATTGCCTGGCTGGCTTGGAAGGGCTGCCTGATGGACTTCATCAACGAGTATTTCCTGAACACGTTCAATACCTTCGACAACCTGCACGGTGAGCAGATTACTCCCAAGCAGGTGCTGCTGATGTTCCTGGGCAAGCGCGTCATCCTGTTCACCCTGGGCGTGATTGCGAGTGTCATCATCTATTGCAAGACAACCGGCAAGGGATGGCTCATGGCGGTGATTGCACTGCTGTGGTTCATGGCGGTGATTCTGCTCAACGGCACCGACCGCATCTACCTGAACGTGCTGTCGCTGTTCACCGTGCTGGCAGCCGGCATCGTCACGCAGGCGTTGTCGCGCTGGCTGCGCTGGTGGGCGGTTGTCGGTGTGCTGGGCATTGGCGTGCTGGCACTGCTGTTTGGCACTGTGGAGCACAAATCACTCTTCGCCAAGCAGCTGCCTGACCGCGAAATATGGTATTACTACCCCACCCTGCTGAGACAGTATGATCGGCCCAAGCTGCTCTACCTCATGTGCCATGACCATGGCGAGGGCGTGCCTGTCGATGCATTGCCCGCCTGTAAGTACTGGAGCTTGCAGATGGGCTATACCACAGCAATGGTTGATGACCAGATCAATGCCGTGAAGGGGCATAAATGTGACGCGGTGTTTGTCGATAGCGACAACATCGCCATGATACAACTGCTCGAGAACAACGGCTACTACAGGAATGATTTTGCCGAGGCAGGACTGGGAGCAAAAGACTGGAAACGGTTCCTCATGTACAGCAGCAAACCGCTCAAGCCGATGGCATCACGATATCCCAGCCCAATGGAGGTGCTGACCAAACGAAATGTTGTCCTGGACGGCAAAAAGTGAGGCAAACAATGTCGCTAAACCGAGAATTTACATTAATTTTGCATCAATAATACTATTATTCTCTATTATCAATCTTAACAAATCAATGAAAGCATTAAACACCGACAAGGCACCTGCTGCCATTGGACCTTACAGCCAGGCCATCCGCACTGGCAACATCGTTTTTGTATCGGGCCAGCTGCCCATCATTCCTGAGACCGGAGCATTCCCCGAGGGAGGCGTACAGGAGCAGACGCGTCAGAGCCTCTTGAACGCACGCGCCATCCTGCAGAGCGAAGGCCTCGACCTGAAGGATGTGGTCAAGACGACCGTATTCCTCAGTGACATCGCCAACTTTGGCCCCATGAACGAGATTTACGCCGAGTTCTTCACCGCTCCCTTCCCTGCCCGTTGCGCATTTGCCGTTAAGGACCTGCCCAAGGGTGCCCTGGTAGAGATCGAACTGATCGCCGAGGCCCACTAAGCCTTATCTGTCAAACCATAACAAGCGGCTCTCTAGACCTAATGGCCAAGAGTGCCGCTTGCTTTTGCTTTTATGGTTCGGATTAATCTGCTTTCAGTAGCATGTCTATCAGTTCGGTAACATCGGCAATACTTGCTATTCCATCGCCGTCAACATCGGCATTCGGATTGTCTGATGCATCACCTGACAATAACAAATCGATTGATGCTGTCACATCACTAATACTGATCATACCATCACCATCTACATCACCAAGTAATATGGTATTCATATAATCTGGAAAGTTTTCGGAAGCACCGATAAAACTACCTATTGCAAGATAGGCGTAGGGGTTTCCGCTATCATCAATGTATAAACCAAAACAATCAGTATAACCCGTCATAGTCGTATAATAGTTATCACCTTCAACCAATGGATTGTCCAAAGCATATCCCAAAACACACTCAACATAATTCTCCTCAGGCCCAAATCGGACACCATCAATCACATAACAGAATCGAGCATCATAAGTCTTTAGATAATAAAAAGCACCAGCACTCCATGGGTCCTCCCAATTATTGTATTCATGGAATGGGATATCATCATCTAAAGTGGGGTAATTGTAATCGTTATTTCCTAACATGATTGTTTCAAAACCATAGATGTAACAATTTAGTCGGACTATTGCAGAATAAACATTATAATCTTCATAGTTTAATTCTTGCCAAATCTCATTGTTGTTTCGATCAAGAGTGACTAGCCATATTCCCGTGTTGTGAGGATTATCTGCCTCCTCATTGTTAAAAACAGGGGATGACATAATCCCGTTAGCCCAAGTCATACTTGTAGATAGCAACAATGCACACATTAAAACGATCTGTTTCATCATAAAAGTGTAGTTTTAAAGTTCGGACAGCCCTCAGCCCAGAATTGTCCTGTATTAGACTCAAAAAAGACGTGAGCCGAAATTGCCACACTTTCAACTAGAGGCCTTAGAAAAGACAGAGATGCAGATTCCACACAATACAGCCCAAGCATATAGCGTAAAAAACACTTCGCTATCTATCGCATCTCTATTGTTAAACAGCTACTAAGTTTCCAGTTAACAGCGACAGCAAAACGCCTTTAGTTGGCAAAAGTCTTTAGTGGCGATTAAACCAGACTCATCCACTTGCAAAATTACTTAAATATACATGACAGACAAAGAAAAGTAAAGAGATTTTGTCAAAAAAAATGACAGTGACAATCAATCCCTTATTTTTGGGGAACAAGCGCTTAGTTAATAATTTCTGATCATAATCATTTCATGCTCATTGCGTAATAAAAATGTTGCCGCAGAAGATGAATGTGGCACTTTTATAACAAAAGTTCTAATGTTAGTGGTGGATGCGCCAGATGGTGCCCTCGATGAGGGAGCAATAGATGTCGCCACGGTCATCGACCTCAAAGCCGTTGACCTCGCTGGTTCCCAAACGATAGGTGAACTCGAGCTGATGGGTAGCGGCATTGACCACAGCGAGCATGCCACGGCGTGAGCCGCAGTAGATGAAGCCATTGTGCTCCAGGACAATGCAAGGCGCGTGTTCATAGCCAAATTCCAAATCCACCTTCCATAAAAGCTCATACTTGTCGCCTGTGCTCATCGCGATGAGTTCACCGTCCATGGTCTTGGCATAGGCCACCTTGCCGTCGACGCTTCGTCCCAGGCTCTCGCGCACCTTGTTGTCGTTCTTCTCGCGCCACAGCTGTTTGCCGCTCTTGCGGTCAATCGCCGTGGTCACGCGGTCGGGAGCCACGATAACGACATGGTCGGGGGTGACTACGGGGACCACGTTACCGGGGCTGAACTGGACGGTGGGCCTGCCATTGAACCATTCCCAGTTCAACTCACCCGTGCGCCGGTTGAGAGAACGCAATACAGTATCCCAAGCGCCAAAAATGACGTCGCCGCCATCGACAACCGGAGCGGCCTGGCAATAGTTTTGGATACTGTCGAAATGCCACAACAGGCTATGGCTATTCACATCCCATGCCTGGAAAGTCATGTAACCGCCCTGGTAGAGGACGCCGTCACGCACCACGCCATCGGCGACATAAGGGCCTTGAGCCTCGTATTGCCATTGCTGCTTGCCCGACTTCTTGTCGAGCCACACAAGCCGCTTGTCGCTAGTGGGCAGGATGACAGACTTGTCGCTCACGGCAGGACGCGAGAAGAGCATACCGTCGGTCTTGTATTGCCAACGCAATTCTCCCGACTGCTTGTCGACGGCCTTGCAATAGCCCAGCGAGTTGCCGTAATACAGGTTTTTCTTATCTACCCCAACGCGAGTGAAAATCGATGCATTATCGGCCACAATGCGGCGAAGGTCAAAGCCGGCGGGGACAGTGTAGTCCTCTTGGGGCAACTGGGGGGTATAATAGTCCAGGTTGATGCGATAGGAGAACATCACCACGGGGGCCTCACCGATGACCTTGTTATAAACCGTTATCCATTGACGGTCCAGGTCGATGTTCATCAAGGTGTAGCCAAAGTTCCTGTTGCCCATGTCCAGTGCCCTCACCATCACGCCGTTGATGCCGTCGGTCTCATAGAGGCGCCAACTGTGATAATGTCCACACTGGTGGGTAACAACAGGATACTTCTTGAGAATGTCAACATAGGCACGGTAGTTGTCCAAATCATCGAGAATCGGATAATGGTTGACACTTAACACCTTCATGCCCGGCTTGACCATAGCGTTGAGGGTGCTGTCGAGCCACAAGAGGTCTTCCTGCTTGATGTGTCCGTCGCCCATCTTCATAAACGGGCCACAATTCATGCCCACAACCACCAGTTTATCGACAGTGAAGGCAAAACGGTCATTTCCCCACAGGTCGTTGAACGTCTTGCAAGCGCTCTGGCTCCAGTTGTTCTCATGATTGCCGGGAATGACATACAACGGATGGGTGATGCCATCAAGAATGCCTTTAACCGTCTGTAGCTGTTCATCGCTGCCCTCGTTGGTCAGGTCGCCCGTCATCATCACGGCATCGACATCGGTGGCATTGATCTCGGTCACGGCCTCGGTCAGTTTCTTCATATTGAGGTTGCCAGGCGTGACATGCACATCACTCAGGATGGCCAGCCTGACTACCCCGGCCTGCATGGCCACCGACACTATCACCACAGCGACCAACAAAGCAACAAATCGTTTCATATTCATATACAGAAATTTGATTACGTCAATACTTATTTCGATATATTGAAGCCCAGCTTCATCACCAGCTTGAGGGTACCGACCGCCGTGTCGCGGTCATACTGCTTCTCTTCCTCGGACAATTCCTCGTAAGGAATCAGGCTGGGATGCGTCTTGAGCTCATCGTTGCGTTTGGGACCCCACGTCCAGCCCTGACTGATGCGGGAACTGGCCCACACATCATGCACGTTTTTAGCCACCTGCTCGACCAGATTCTCGAGTTCGGGAGGCAAATTGACATCGCTGGTATCTACCGGCTGCGGCAGATAATTCTCTTGTGTTTTTTTCATTGCTTAAAGTTTCTCAATTACGTCATTTTCGCCACATGGCATGGAAAGTACATCGTTATATAACGGGAATCCAGCTTTAACATGATAAGACTTGCGCTGCTTGTCGAGCGGAACAAACATATCTACCAATCCGTCCTTGTCGGTGGTCACCACTTGACCAGCGATCTCCAGTCTGGCACCAGGAATGAACGATTCGGTCTCGGGATTCCACAGGCCGAACTTCACATGGCCATAAACCGAGGGGTCACGACGGATGTCAAGCGTGACATCCTTATCCAGCTCGAGCGTTGTGTCGAGAGGAAGGTAATCGGGACAAGTGAATGAAATCTGTATCGGCTTTTTCAGGTAACGGTGAGGGATGTTGGTGAACAGGCCTTGAGCATCAATTGTCGTGAGGGTGTCACACTTGGATTCATTATCGAGATTTACCGTAATTACCGCATCATGCAAGGGAGGCAACTGGTCGTTGTGGGCCGAAGCCTCGTTGAGCGTTACGCGGGTATCAAAAGGCTGGTTAGCCATCCAGACTCCCGTAATGGCAGCAATGACTGCCGCAAGGCCAAGAACCCATGCTATGATTCTGTTGATGAGGAGCCGCTTGTGCCGTTGCCAGATGGTATCGAACTCCACGCCCAGCAGTTTGGAAATCAGCTGCACATAGGCACGTTCTTTGTTGAGCCAAGACCAACGGTAGTTGCGCTCATTGACGTTGGCGCCCAATATCTCGGGGAAACCTAACTTTTCTACGATCGGGTTAAAGCACTCAGTATCAGGATTGCCGCTATGTGGCACGCCGTCAACGATAAAGAAATGAATCTGCTGAGTGCGTCCCAAACTGTGGAAGAACTCAATTTCCTTGCCCACCCATTCGGACTGTGCCGAGTTGGGCGAACAAATGACGATGAGATTCCTTGATGCCCGCAGACGTTCCTGCAGTTCCTCGGTCAATCCGCCAGGCTGGATATCGGTGGGTGCAAAGAATACTGGCCTGATGGGCGTGCGCGCCCATCCCCGCTCGGTGCACAAAGTTGCCGGTAGGCGGTAATGCTCCAATTTGCGCTGAACCCGTTTGCCCCATTCAACGTCTTTAGCATTATAGCTGATGAAGGCATAGTAACGGAACTGCTGTTCCTTGGTCATCGGCTGTTGTGAAGATTCCATATGGTTATTAAATGATTGATGTCACTCTATAAAGTCATCCACTAAAGCGAGCTCTTCTTCCACGCATCGGTCGGGTTTGAGGAGAAAGCATTTGGGGTCTGCTTCTTGCGCATCTCAAGGGTGGGCGCAACGTTGCTGACGTTCTTCTCCAAATCGCTGGCCAGCTTGCCATAGGTAATCATGCCCTTGGACTCTTGCAGTTCCTTGAGCAGATAATAGGTAAACAAGCCGTGCCCCTCCTCTTGGAAACTCTGGGCAGTCTCGTTGCCGTGGGTTGCGGCCATAACAATCAGGTTGCCCACAACCGGGCGGGTTTCCTCGGCCTCGACCTCAACGGCCCTGTCGATGCTAAGACCCTCATTGTCACGGTTCACGCCGCTGAAACAAGCGTCGAGGAATACAGTGACCCGTTCAAATCCCAGATTGCCCAACAGCGAGTAGAACACATCGAGGGCGATACCTTGATGCGGCTTTGTGCCATACACATCGGTGGGCAGCAGGTAGGCCTTATTGTTGTTTTTGATATCGGGCACACCGTGGCCTGCATAATAGACCAGCAGTTTCTTGTATTTGCGGTCTTTCACCTCGTTAGTCAGCCAGTCTTCGATTTCCTGCTCCATAATCATGTGCTTGGTCGCGTCCTCACACAGGTGGACATTCTCGGCCGGAATGCCCAACGTGCGCTTGCAATACTGGGCAAAGACTACAGCATCGTTGTTGGCAAACGGCACATCGGCGACAAAGCGGTAATGTTCGTTGCCGATAATCAGTGCATAAGTATCGTTGCGGGTCACCGCGGCTTCGGGAATATCAATATCCACATTAGACTGCTGGTTGCTTAACGCATAGGGTTGCGACTTCTGCAAGCAGATGGCCACAGATTCCTCATCTAGACCGTATTCGGCACAATTATCGGTATTGATGTTGCGAGGCAAGTGCCTGATTTCGCCATTATAATTGCGGTGTTTCGTCCTGCCGCTCTCGACATACTCGGTAGCAAACACGGCCTTACCCAACAAGGCGTTGTCACCGATTTCGATGATGCTCAGGTTGGTGCAAGACAAGAATGCCTGGTCTTCGACTCGCGCTAGGCTAGGAATCGATACCGACCGAAGCGAGGAACAGTTGGCGAACGCAATCGTACCGATACGCTTGACATTGACCGGAATCGAGAAGTTGAATAGGTTGCGGCAATTCAAGAACGCGCCCCACCCGATTTCCATGACGAAGGTGTGCTGGAATTCCACCTTGGTGAGTTCCTCGCAATTGGCAAAAGCGCAGGAGCCGATGCGACCGATGCCCGCACCGATAATCACGTTGCGGACAGCCAGGTGCTGCTTCACCCACGGGGCGATGTTCTTTTTCAGATCATAGTCAGGCATGTCAACGAGGTTCTTCTTGGGTGTCGAGTTGCTGATGAACAACGTGCGCCCGTCAAAGGACCACTGAACGTCGCCATTACATTTTCCCGAGGAGGGATTGGTGTTTTGGGCCACCATGGCGAGAGCCCACAACATGCTGACGGAAAGAAAAATGAATAGTTTCTTCATCGATATCAGCCGTCAGTTAGAACCAGAACTGGAGATAAAGACGGCTCGTCTTTTCCTTCATGCTCAGCGAGCCGGTATCGTAGCTCGAATCGGTCACTTTATACTTCAACTTGTTGTCGTTGCGCATCTCAAAGCCAAGGCCGACAAAGTTCCATGACAGATTAGCGCCATAACTGGTGAACAGACCATGACCAAAGCCAAAGCCATCATCTGGTTTGCCATCCTTGATAATGCCGTCCTTGATAATGGCACCCTTGACACCATAGCCCACATGGAAGTAAAGCTGCAACCTCAATTTATTGGCTCCCGAGTTGCGAACCTGGGTAAAAGGATAGAGTGTGATAGCGGGACCGACCGACATGCCGTAGCCAATCGTCGCTTTCTCGTAGTGCCAGGGCATATTGCGCACTTGCCCAGTCTGGTCAGCCTGGGAGTATCCAGCGGGTTCATTCTGTTTTTCAAACTGGTTGAAGTTCAAATCCATCCAAGTGAAATTGAGGCCAAAGAAGGCAACCGAGCCAACAGGCATGCGGTGGAAATTAAATGTACGTCCCCACTGCAGGCCCAAACCGAATTTGGGCTCATATTCATGGTAAAAAGCGCCTTGCTTAGATGGGAACTCCTTGGATGACATTTTGTGGCTCAAGTTGTAAGATAAGTTGAGAAAGGTGCACTTGCGCCAAGTGGAAAGCAGCCCATCGGCATATTCCTTGTCATACTTGGACTTGGATTCCTGAGCAATGATTTCGTCGAGCGACATCACCGATGTCGTGTCATTACCCGCATTGTTGGTGGTGTTTCCGTAATACTGTCCGAAACCCTCGGTGGCATAACCAGCGACAAAGCAGGTTATGACGATAACTTTCAATAATAAATTTTTCATAATAGTGAGTTTTTTATTGTTGTAATATTTGTTTAATCGATTTTACTGCCTGTTCGGCCTCACGCGGGATGATGCCCAAGGATTCAAACTGGCTGAAGTCATCCATGAAGACATCCCGCAACTCATTCTTATACTTGCGATAGATCTTTTCGGCCTGTGAGGTTTCGCCCATGAACAAGAGAGCCGCCGCCAGATTGGCCTGAATAAACAGCCTTGACTGATCGATGGCAAGACCCTGGCGGGCATATTCAGCCGCTTGAGAGAAGTTCTTGGCCAATATTGCATGATTGGCCAGGTTGCCATAGGTGCGGGCCAGATGTGAGGTGTACTCGTCGGGATTGGTGGCGGCCAACCGTTCATTGATCGCCAGCTCTTCCTGGTACAGTTCCCCAGCCTGGTCCCAATGTTGGCGCTTGTCACACACATTGGCCAGGTTGCGGAGCAATTTTGCCACTTCGGGCATATACCTGCCTGCATCCCATGCACCGAGCGACCTGTAGCCATCGAGCGACTCCCTAAATAAGGACTCACTTTTCTCCAGATTGTCATCCTGATAATACCTGATAGCCTGGTCACACAAGCCACGGGCCAAGAACGGCAGGAAAGAGCGCGGAGCTATATCCAGCAGGTTGCGGTAGATGTCCAGGGCTTCGGCAAAGGCCTCTTCGCCCTCCTTGCTGTTACTGAGGGAGAAGTCCATCACCGACAGGTTATTCAAGGCTGCGGCCAGCATGGGGCCATAGCGCAAGGGCTCATCGGCAGCCAAGCGGCGGTAGATGTCGAGTGATTCAGTCAGCATCAGCCTGCTCTCGCCCAGTCGGTTTCCGTTCTTGAAAAGAAGGGCCGCCAGGTTGTTGAGCGTTACGGCATAGTCCCTCTCATAGGCTGTGGTACCGCTGCCTATCTTCCGATACAGGTCCAACGCCTGCTCAAACATGTTTTCACTCTCCCCGATACGGCCTGCATTATCATACAATAGTCCCAAATTATTCATGACTGAAGCCTGGAACGGGGTATAGACTTCGGGATTCCGGCCCGACAGATAACGGTATATGTCCAATGCTTCGGTAAGCAAAGACTCGACTTGGCCAGCATTGGCAGCATTGCCGGAATAAATGACAGCCTGATTGTTCAACGCCGATGCCAAATTGGGCAAATAGGCCAACGAGTCGGTTTGAGCCAAGTGCCTGAATAAGCCGTGGGACTCATCAAACAGTGACAGGGCTTGGGTCATGTCGCCCGATTCGGCATACAAGATGGCTATATCGTTCAAGGTCGTTGCCAGCAGGGGGGCATACTGTTCGGGGGCCTCCTTGGCCAACGTCCTTGCTGATTCAATGGCCCGACGGAAATAATCGACAGCCCGTTGCCTCAATCCGCATTGCTGCAGATAACTGCCTGCATCGGCCTGCCACTGGCTGTTCATCGCATCCAGGCCCGCCCGTTTCTCGATGTAGCAGATGGCCGAATCGGTCTCGTTGTCAAGCACAAACCTCCTGAAGAAGCTGAAACAGTCACGGGCCAGATCCTCGCGGGTCAACTGCTCGGTGCTCTCGCTTTTCTCAAGCATCCCGCGCATCTCGACGTTGGCGTCATGGTGCTCGTTGAGTTTCCTGATGCGTTCATCCATATTGCCCTTGCTGCGCAGCAACGAGTCGGCACGTGCCAGTTCTCCGGCCAAAATCAGTTCGCTCACCCGGCGGTTGAACTCATCGATTTGGTCATAGTCGATCTTGGAGTAGTAGTCGGCCATTTCGGCTATCAGCTTCTCGTTGCTCTGCTGCTGGTCATACAGCTGTTGCAGGGTATTGTTATATTGCTCTTGGGTGATACGGTTCTCTTGTTTCAAGGCTTCGATTTCGTCTTCCCGTTTTTGGAGCTGCCTTGTCAAGGTGCGTCGCAGTTGGCGTTCCGAGGCCAGCTTGTCTTCCAGAAGCTGGGCTGGTGTTTCCATGACCAGGAAGATTGGGGCGGTGGAATAGACATAGGTGTGGGGAGCGGCATCGGCGTCAACGAGCTGGTATCCGTTTTTCCTCACCGACTGGACGACAAAGCGGTTGCTCGGCACGGGGAACGAGAACAGGCCGTTGCTGTTCTTGATCAGCACACTGGTGCGGCCCTTGATGTGAACAGTAGCGCCCGTGAGACCCTGGCCCGGCACATGCTTTCCGTTTACAAGTCTGCCTTTGGTTTTGACATAGCCCGTTTGGGTCTGAGCGGGAGCGCTTAGAGCCAGCAGGGTGAAGACCGAGAAGAACAGCAATATCTTTTTCATGTCAATATCCATCCTTTGAATTGCTTCAGATAATGTCAAGCGAGACATCCACAATGTTGTAGTCATAGCTCTTGACCGGTATCGACAACTCGTTCCACGGTTTGAGGCAACCATGCAGCAGACGTGTTTCGTCCTGGAAGCCCTCATCGCCACCGTCGCGGTATCCCAAGATCTCGTGCGAAGCCATCCAGCGCAAATGTTCGGTTTGGGCCAACACATCAAGCACACGGGTGACGGCAGGGTCAGGAGCGTGGTTTTGCCACTTGTACTCAATCTCGTTCTCACCACGTGACAGCAGGTGCTGCGTGATCAATGCATAACGGTGTGGACCCAGGGCCACCTTGGCCAGCATGCGCTTGGTGAGTTCATGGAAGCAGTTTTCCATATTCTGGCGTTGTACGCGGCGCAATCTCATGATACCAGTATATGTGGGCGAGTAGCCGATGTAATCGCCTGACAACTGCATTAGGTCACGATGTTCTTCATCCCACTTGAGTGGAGTTTCCTTTTCGATTTTTGCAGCTATTAAAGACTGGTCATATTTATCCTTGAAACTCATGGCCTCTTCCTTGAGCCGGTCACTTACGATATAGTCCCAAGTATAGGTTGAAGCCATTGAGCCAAACAACGTGATGGGCTCATGTATCTTGTCGTCGCTTCTCACCTTGAGCTGATGTCTGTACTTGGTGGAATCATCGCTATGGACCTGAGCGGCCCATAACCGGTTGTAATGCTCAGCAATCCTGAGCAGGTGGCCGCCCTTGTCATTCCTCACCCTGGCCAGGATGCGGAAGTGGTTCATGTCCTTGGGGTGACGCAGGGCCAGCCTGAAGATGCGCACAGCCAGCGAAACGTTCTGCTCGTCGTCATCCAGGGCGATAACCACATAGTTGAGCGTCTCGATCAAGTGCTCGATGTGGTTATAGAAGTCCACGCTGTGGATATCCAGGTCGTGCAACGTAATGCGCATCTTATGGTCGCCTTGCTCGTCATTGTAGGACATCTTGGGCGAGATAGACGGTGCGTTGACTGAAAAGAGGCCAGCCAAATTCTTGATGTCCTTATCCACGACGTCGCAATGGAAGTCGGACCGTTCGACATCCTTGTCATCACTGCCGGTCTTGACAAAAGCGCCGAATTCATACAGGAAGCGTACTGTATCATAACCCACCTCGCCAAAGCCGACGACAAGGGCATCGAAGCTTGACGAAACCGTAGCATCAGGCTCAATGTCCACAAAGCTGACAGGCTGCAGTCTTACATCCTGTTTCAACATCTCGACGCTGATATGAGAAGGATCCACCACCTTGACGATGATGCTGTCCACGTTCTGCTCGTCTTCGATCACACGGTGCACACTGTTATAGCGCGCTTTGCAATAGAAGATGGCCTTCTTGCCGCCGCGGGCAAAACTGGTAATGGTTTCATCTCTCTTGAGGTTGCCCACAGCCTGGATGTTCTCGTTATCATTGTCGGTGAGGAAAAACAGATGAACATCACCCGAAGTCTTGCGGCTGATGATTCGTGACAGCATGTTGAGGTCGAGATGATGCCGCAGCACATCGGAATATCCCGATTCGTCAAAATCGTCCAAAGCCAGATGTATCAGGTCGGTATAGGTGCTGGTTGTGAAGCAATCGAGCTCACGCAGGCGTTCAAGATCGTTGTTTCGCAGCGAGAGGAAGTTGAACAAGCGCTCCATGCCGTTCTTGACGCTGGTCGTCTCCCCGTCGTGGTTGGTGCGCACGACAATAATGCGGTAATTCTTGTTACCGCTGCCATAGTGCTCACGGATGCTGCGCGCCAACAGGTAGGTCGCGTCATTCAGCCCCCAAAAGACGTAGGTATCCCGTTTGTTATTCATGAAATGGGCCTCAAAGAGCATCCTGAAACCCGCGATGATATTGTAGCCAAAATGCTTGATGACAAAAAACAGCGTGATGAAAGCCGCCAGCAGATGCACCACCGAGAAAGCAAGCATAAAGCACCAGTTGTCATGGAACTGGTCGTGAATCGCCGCCACGTCACTATCGAGCAGGAACATCTCGAAAGCATGCACAATGGCCATTGGAATATTGGCAAAGAGCGACGACCGCTCGTGACCGATGTACATTCCCACATCATAGATGACAAAACCAGCCAGCCAGACGATCACGAACGATGTAGTCAGGAATCGACCTGATATATTCCAACGTGTGCGGTTGAGCAACAACAGCGCAAAAAGTATCAGGATGGCAACAATCACTCCTGTGACACTGCTCCAGCTGGCCATAGTGAGCAAGTAATCAGTCACATCATAATTATGATTTGAAAATTCCGGCAAAAGCTCGAACAAGCCCTTAAGGCTCATGTATAATGAATTCATCATCTCAGTCAAATCAGTAAGATAGAAGCTTCCAGCTCCAGTTAAAAGGTTTGGATTGCAAATATATAGAAAAAAACTAAAAGCGCATGTGTTTTGGCCCAAAAACTCAATAAAAAGCCATGCGAACGCTTGTAAGAGCGTTTACAGTCAGGAAATTTAGCTATGCAAGCGTCAACAAAGTAGAGCATTTGCGTTCGGCTTGCGTAAAAATTTACTACTTTTGCAGTCGAGGAATGAATCATGACTTGTACATAGCACGGCGCATGTCGCTCGACAGCGGGCAGCACAAGGGCTCACCCAGCCTGACGGTTGCCCTTGTGGGCATTGTGCTTGCCGTCGTGGTAATGATTCTGTCGATCGCTGTCGTGATGGGTTTCAAGGGAGAGATTTCAGGCAAAATCATGAACCTTGATGCCCACTTGCGGGTGGGCAATGCCGCCCTCGGGATTGACGACAACTACGCTACCGTCAACGGTCGCGAGGTGCGCGAGGCGATAGCCGGCGACAGTGCCTTTGCCCCATTGGTCGAGAGTATCAGCCTCATCGCCGACAAGAGCGCGATTCTCAAGACCGACAACGACTTTATGGGCATCATCATTCGCGGTGTTGATAAGGGTTATGACTGGCGGTACCTCAAGTCCAGGATAGTCGAGGGCACCGTCCCTGCGGTTAGCGATACCGCATCGGGTGGCCAGATCGCAATCTCCAAGACCGTAGCCGACCGACTGCAACTGCATGCCGGCGACAAGGTGTTCACTTATTTCATCGACAACAGCATTAAGGTAAGGAACCTGACCGTGACCGGCGTTTTCGAGACCGATCTCGAAGCCTTTGACAATGCCTATATCGTGGGCGATATCGACATCGTGCAGGGTGTGAACGGCTGGAACGGCGACACGGGCACCCAGGTGGCCGTGAATATGAAGAATACCCGTGACCTGGAGAGTGACAGTTATCAGCTGTATGTCTTGCTGGCCGAGAACACCGTGAAACGCGAGAGCAAAAACCTGTTCTATGTCAGCACCACCCATCAGAACAACGTCGCGTTTTTCGCCTGGTTGGATATGTTGGACATGAACGTCGTCATCATTCTCACCCTCATGATGATTGTGGCCGCCTTCACTCTCATTTCGGCCATGCTGATGATTGTGCTGGAGCGTATCCGCATCATCGGCAATTTCAAGGCCATGGGTGCTACCAACGGCACCATACGCCGCATCTTCATCTACCTGACGGGTAAACTCATCATCAAGGCGCTCATCATCGGCAACGTCATCGGCATAGGACTTGCGTTGCTGCAAAAGTATGCCCACATCGTGCGGCTTGACCCATCGTCCTACTACATGCCCTATGTTCCTATTCATCTGAGCATCCCTGCCCTGCTGATGCTCAACGTGGGCATTATCATCGTGTCTTACCTCACCCTGCTGGGTGCCAGCCACATCATCTCGACCATCAAGCCCACAGCGACGATGCGCTTCGAGTAATATCTGATTTCCGTCCATCTGTGCGGATTCCAACTTGCAACTAATAACTAACAACTAAAGACTATTGTATATGAAGACTAACCAACTGAACCTGAATGAGGAAGCAGCCCGCTGTCTGCTTTGTGAAAATGCACCTTGCAGCCATGCTTGCGGCAAGGGTGATGTGGCCAGGGCCATTCGTGCCATCCGTTTTGGCAACCAAGGCATTGCCCGCCAGTGGATTGACGGATGCGATGAGAACGACCTTGAGAAAGCCGAGCAGGCGTGCATCCATTACGACCGTCCCATCCGCATCAGGGAGATGATGAGCCAGTTGCCCGAGGCATCCAGCGCCGATCTGCCGAGTCTGGCCATCGAATTCTGCGGCCTGCATTGCGAGAATCCGTTTTTCCTCGCCTCGTCATCGATATGCACCAACTATGAGATGGTGGCACGTGCCTTTGACGCCGGTTGGGCAGGTGTTTTCTACAAGACCATCTGTCTGGATGACATCAACGAGGTGTCACCGCGCTTTGATGTCGTTCACCGCGAGGGTAACAAGGGTGACTTCACCGCCTTGCGCAACATGGAACAGTTGAGCGAGAACCCTGCCGAGGTCGATTTTGACATCCTGAGTCGTCTCAAGAAGGACTACCCCAATAAGATTGTGGTAGCCTCCATCATGGGCTCGACCGAGGAGCAATGGATTGAACTGGCTAAAATGGCAGAAGCTGCCGGTGTGGACGCCGTGGAACTGAATTTCTCCTGTCCACAGATGCGACTAACCGGTATGGGCAGCGACGTGGGCCAAGATCCCGAGCTGGTCACCTTCTACACCGCCTATGTAAAGCATGCCGTTTCCATTCCAGTGATTCCCAAGATGACGCCCAATATCACTTTGATGAGCAATCCCGCAATGGGCGCCTACTTCGCTGGTGCTGACGCCATCAGTGCCATCAACACCATCAAGAGCGTTACCATGGATGAACGCGCCGAGGTGTCGGGCCAGAGGACTGTCTCAGGCCTCTCGGGACGTGCTGTCAAGCCCATCGCCCTGCGCTTCATCCTCGAGATGGCCAAGAACCCAGTGATGAACAACCTAAAATTGAGCGGTATCGGTGGCATTGAGACCTGGCAAGACGCGCTTGAGTTCATCCAGCTGGGTTGCAGCAACCTGCAGGTGTGCACCGGCGTGATGCAATACGGTTATCGCATTATCGATGACCTCAAGTTGGGTCTTCAGTACTATATGTCGAGCCGAGGCATCACCAAACTCTCCACCCTGGTGGGTGAACGGCTTTCCAGCTTTGTTACGCCCAACGACCTGGACCGCGACACCGTCATCTATCCCATCTTCGACAGCGAGAAGTGCATAGGCTGCGGTAGGTGCTACGTTTCCTGCATGGACGGCGGTCACCAGGCCATCACCTTTGGCGATGACCGCAAGCCCCACCTCGTGGGCACCAAGTGCGTCGGTTGCCACTTGTGCCGCCTCGTTTGCCCCACCGGTGCCATCGGCGTCTCAAAACGCGTCCTCAAGCGCAAAAACAAATAACTGCTTATCTATTCGGACGCTGCTTTAAAAAGAAGACAATAAATACAAGGCTATCCAGTTTGTAGCGGGTAATCAAAGACAACTTGAACAACGATAACAACTACAAATCGAGTTGTAGACCGTTGTTCAAGTTTCTTTATTCAATTGAACGGATACCCTTCCAATTGTGCTCATCACCGAGCATGCTTGCGATAACAGCGACGCGGACGGTGAACTCAACACCGTGAAGTTCACCTACCAGTACCAAGACAGGCGGACGTATCTGCCGACTGACTACCTGTCCGTAGATCACGACCGCATCTTCACCGAAGAGTTTGACCCCTCATTCCAATAGACCAATGGCACAAAGTATCCACATCAGCACCCTTCGCAGGATGCTCAAGGCCGGCGACCCGGTTGACCTGAAACTTTGGACAAAGTCAGGGGAGATCCAGTGCTGGCGCAACTGCATCCCCCTGCGTTACAACTTCTATCAAGGCACCCAGCAATTCAAACTGCTCGACAGCCGCCAAATCAGGACCGCCCGCTTGGTCTGCGTGTTCAGCGTGAACGATATGATCGTTTTTTTGTAGGCTTTATTATCATAAATTTTAAAACTTGATGTATCTTTGCGCTGAACTATAATACTTTTGGTCATGAAGAAATACATATTCTTTTTATTATCAGTATCTTGTGTTATATTGATGGCTTGTAGTGGCGATGAACCTATCCCAGATGTTCCCAATGTGCCAGATTGGACCGAAGATCTGCCGTCTGATGATCACTTGGTGCCACCAGAGGTATCTAAAATTGTAGGTTTGACCGAAGAATCATTTCCTGTGATTGACGGTTCGGACTCCACTGAGCCAATACGCACACTGCTTGCCGCTTCGCTTTTTGAAGGTTATGAGTGTTTTTGGATGCCATCGCCAGTCGACGGCTCAAGAGTATTGCACATATCAACTAATTCAGAAGATTTGACAGCTTTAAAATTGCTGATTCAGAAACTGAAAGAGAACAACACCCATCCATCATACAACAACCTGATTGATGGCACGGTGGATTTGATTATCTGTGCGCGAGAGAGTTCTGAAGATGAACAAATCTACGCTCAGGAGAAAGGTGTGACTCTCATTGAAAAACCGATTGCATTTGATTCGTTTGCTTTCTTGGTAAACCGTGCCAACAATGTCAACAATCTATCACACGAGCAGGTTGTTGGCATCTATAGTGGTAAAATCACTAACTGGAAAGAAGTGGGCGGGGAAGATCTTCCCATAAAGGCTTTCACCCGTAACCGCAATTCCGGCAGTCAAGAAAAAATGGAGAAGCTCGTTATGAAAGGTACTCCGATGATTGACGCGCCCGAACTGCGTGGCGGCTCAATGATTTGGCCATATATGAGTCTTCATGCCTCAGTCGATGGCATTGCTTATTCACCATATTATTACTACCTTAATATGTCTGAATCCATCGAATATGTCAAAGCTATTGCCATCAATGGCGTGCCGCCAACAAAAGAACACATTCGCGACAAGTCATATCCGTACGTTTCGTCGGTCGTAGCGGTTATTCGCAGCGACACACCAGTTGACAGCTATGCCCGCAAGGTTTTCGATTATCTAACGACGCCAGATGGCAAGAAAATCATCGAGGCCAGCGGCTATGTAGCCAATTAGAAGTGCAAACAAACATTGTCTTTTAGACGACCGAATAGACTCCATAATTTTGCGATGTAAAAATTCGCGAGATTATGGAGTTAAATTTCAATTCAGTAGAGACCATTACTGTCCTGAACGCAAGTGCGGCGTTCAAGACGGACAGCGGCAAGGTGTTCAAGGAGGACGTGGATATCGTACCTGTCATCATCGACAAGACGCTATCCTATGTTCCATGGGGCGGCGACAACGAAATGCCCTATGATATCCTCAGGCTCATCGAGAGTGACGAGACCCTCGCCACATGCCAGATGTTCAATGCCGAAGTCTGCTACGGCAGCGGGCTTGAATACAATACCGAAGAGTGCAGTGGCAATGTCAAACAGGAGGTTGAGGACTTCCTGCTCGACAACGCCATGCCCTCGTATTTCCTCGGCGTGTGCCAGGACTTCAAGCACTTCGCCTTCTGCGTGTCCGTCATCATCCTCAATGCCGAGGGTACAAAGATCGTGCGCCTGCTGCGAAAGGAGGCATGCTACTGCCGACTTACCCCTGCGGAGAAGGACGGCAGCATCAAACACGTCCTCTATGCCAACTGGCGCCAGCCCGTGGCCACCTGTGCCGCCTCGTTTGCCCCACCGGTGCCATCGGTGTCTCAAAACGCGTCCCCAAGCGCAAAAACAAATAACTGCTTATCTATTCGGACGCTGCTTTAAAAAGAAGACAATAAATACAATCAATACAAAGCTATCCGGTTTGTAGCGGGTAATTAAAGACAACTTGAACAACGATAACAACTACAAATCGAGTTGTAGACCGTTGTTCAAGTTCAACGGGAAATGGGGAGTTTTGCCTGCTATTGATGGGGTGTGAATAATATATGACTGAAAATTAACCACTTAGCGCATTTATGGATTCACATGTGGCAAGTTTCGTGCAGAGGAATTGTGATTTTTTTGAAAAAAAGTTGAGATTTTTCTTGGTGGTAACAAAAAAAGCAGTACCTTTGCAGTCGCAATTAGGAATTGTCCTGTGGTGTAATGGTAGCACATCGGATTCTGGTTCCGCTTGCGAGGGTTCGAATCCTTCCAGGACAACA
>JAEEGF010702286.1_pt1 | contig 26989 bp, 17 predicted proteins | sample 9134171 | NCBI WGS metagenome assembly JAEEGF01 (sample SAMN16246542, study PRJNA631951) | gut metagenome | biome: gut microbiome; feature: rumen; material: AP-attached | host: Bos | place: Iran: Karaj | collected 2018-10 | reverse complement strand
TTTCTTCGAGCTCTCCGGCGAGGAATTGCAGCGCCACCGCTTCCTTCTGGCGGAAAACGACGTGCTGCGCCTGCACACCCCGGCGCGCATCCGCGCTGTCTTCCGGCGGGGAGGCGGGTATCAGGCGGAATCGGCTGCGGCTCTGGCGGAAGGGAACCTGCGCTGGACCTTCCGGCATGGGGAGGAGGACATCCCCTTCGACGAGGTACGGGCCGAAAACGGGGCCCTGGTCCTGGAAAAGCGGAATGGCCTCGCCCTGGAAGCCGACGAGGAGGGACGGATCTGCATCGGCTGCTCCGGCCGCCCCGGCGGGGAACTGACGGTGGACGCCATGGAGATCGCCAGCGAGCCCCTGTCCCCCTGTGCGCCCGACAGCGTGTTCGACGGGGACGTGCCCATCCTCCCGGAGGAGGGGGGCTATTGCTTCGGCCGCCGTCCTTCCGTTTACAGCATGTTTTATATCAGCTGCGGCGACGCCCTGACGAAGAAGGGCGCGGACGCGCTGCTGCACCTGGACCTGGCCTTCATCGTGGATGAGCCGGAGGCGCAGCGGGTGCGCTATGACTTCACCCAGCCCATCATCGACAAGCAGAGCGCGGTGGAGCAGAAGCCGGACGATGTGGCGGTCTCCAAGGTCGTCTGGGAGTATTTCAACGGCATCGGCTGGAAGAACCTCCCGGTCTCGGGGGACCGGAACCCCTTCTCCGGCGGGCGGGACGGCGCGCTGGACGTGCGTTTCACCGTGCCGGAGGACATCGAGGAAGCGGAGGTCAATGCGGAGATCGGCTTCTTCATCCGGGCGCGGGTGGTGGAGATGAGCAATCCCGAATCCGCCTATCAGCGCTGGATCGTGCCCTTCCTCAAGGGAGCTTCCTTCCGCTGGCAGTACGGCAGCATGCGGAAGCCGGTGTGGTGCTTCTCGGAGAACAACGGGCAGCAGCATGTCCTGGAGGAAGCGCATCGGGTGACCCACCTGGCCTTCCCGGCCCTGACGCCCATGCCCGAGGAGCGCTCCGCCATGTATTTCCGCTTCGGCGCATCCCCCCATGCCATGCCCCTCTCCCTGCGCTTCCAGGTGGAGGGCCGGGCCCGGCTGCGGGGCCAGCTCCTCTGGGAGTATTGGAACGGAAAGCGTTTTGAGCCCATCCGGGCCGTGGATCAGACGGACCGCCTGCTGCACAGCGGGGAGATGTTCCTCTTCCTGCCGGACAGAGTGCCGGAAACGGAGCTGATCGGCCTCACAGGCTATTGGCTGCGCCTGAGCCGCAGCGCCGCCGAGGAGGGCGTCATGCCCTCGGTGGCCTCCGTGACGGTGAACGCCGTTTCGGTGAGCCAGCGGCAGCGGGAAAGGGACCAGCTGTTCGATACGGAGATCTATGAAGCGGGCAAGCAGGTAAGGCTCCTCAACCTCCCGGTCCAGGACTGCCGGGTCTGGGTGGATGAGCTGGGCGGCATCTCGGATGCGGAGCGGGAAAGGCTGAAGAAGGAAACGCCGGACCGCCTGCGGGAGGAGTGGGAGGATCACAGCCTCCGCCGCTGCTGGGTCCTGTGGACCCGGGTGGAGGACCTGGCCCTGGCCGGGCCGGAGGAGCGGGCCTTTACCCTGGACCCCTTCCAGGGCGTGGTCGCCTTCGGGGACGGACGGCAGGGCCGCGTGCCGCCTGCGGGGGACCACAATATCCGCGTGGAGTATTCCAGCGGCGGCGGGCAGCGGGGCAATGTGCCCGCGGGGGCCGTGCGCTCCCTGCTGACGGCCCTTCCCCAGGTGAGCGACGTGCGCAACCTGACCGCCATGAGCGGCGGGACCGGCAGGCTCTCCCTGGAGGAGATCGAGGAGCGGGGCAGCCGCTTCCTCCACAACCGGGGCCGGGCCGCCGGACGCCGGGACTATGAAGAACTGGTGCGGGAGAAATTCCCCCAGGTGAACCATGTGCGCTGCTTCTCCGGCAGGAACGAGCGGGGCGAAGGCGCGCCGGGCCATGTGACCGTGGTGATCGCCGGCTATGGCCGCAACGGGGAGGGGACGGAAGCCCTCTGCGCCAAGGTCTACCGCTACCTGGCCGAAAACAGCTCCTGCTGTCTGGTGGCGGAGGACCGGCTCCATGTCTGCCCCGCCACGGTGCTGACGGTCAACACCTCCGTCACCGTGAAGACGGAGCGGCCCGAGCTGGCCGCGGAGACGCAGCAGGCCATCGCCCGGCGGCTGGAATCCCTGATCCGCGACACCTGGAAGAAGCGGCCCATCGGGGAACAGCTCCGCCTCAGCGAGGTGTGGAGCGTGGTAAGGGACACGCCCAATGTGCAGCTGATCGAACGCATCCTGGTGGAGGCGGCCTACGATCGGGAGGGACGGCAGATGCTGGCGCCCCTGGAAGCGGACACGGACTTCCCCTACGGCGTAGCCGAGAGCGGGATGCATCTGGTGAGCCTGAGCTGAATTGGAATCAACGTCCGGGAGGAGGGTGACCGACGGTGCTGGTATCGCGTGATCTGGACGATCAGCGTTTTGAGGATATCGTGCGGGAGGCGGAAGGCCGCCTGCCCTGGCTGTGTCCGTCCTGGACGGATTACAATGCCCATGACCCCGGGATCACGATCCTGGAGCTGATGGCGTGGTTTAAGGAAACCCTGCAATATGAGGTCAACCGCATCGGTCCGGAGACCGAGCGCAAGCTGCTGGAGCTGACCGGGACCTATCTGCACCCCGAGCAGCCCGCCCGGTGCGCCCTGGTGATCCCGCCGGATTCCCCGCCCAGGCCCATCCTGTCCCCCCTGGAGACGCCGGAGGGCGTGGTGTTCGAGCTGGCGGAGGAGATCCCCCGGGACCGCGCCGCCCTGGAGCGGGTGCTGATCCGGCGGCCCGGGAGGAAGGGCCTCACGGACATCACGGAGATGCTCTCCGGCACCAGCGTGCTCCAGCCCTTTGAATTCGGGGGCGAGCGGGGCAGCCAGCTGCTGCTGGATTTCTCCGCGAAGCCGGATAAGGCCCTGCGGCTGTGGTTTGAAGTGCTGGAGCCCGAGGGCGTGGTCCGGAACCCGCCGGACGGGGACACGGAGAACCCCCGGACCCTGGTGTGGGAGCTTTCCGGCGCAGGGGAGGTGACGCCCCTGGCGGACGAGACCATGGCCCTGAGCCGCAGCGGTTATGTGACGATCCCCCTGACGGCGACTTGGAGCGCCGATAGCGACGGCTATTACCGCCTGACCCTGCGCCAGACGGACCCCGGCTGCGAGGAGAAGGTGCGTCTGACGGGCATATCCGCCGACCGGTATATGGCCGTGCAGACCGAGAGCCGGGCGCGGGCCTACCGTTTCACCGTTAAGCCGAAAAAGGCCTGCCGTGCGGATCTTACCAGCGCCCAGGCCAAAAATGCGGAAGTCGCCGTGTTCCTCCGCGCCGCGGAGGGCTGGCGGCAGGTCGCGGACTATGACATAAAGCGGCTGGTCGACGGGCTGCGCATCACCCTGGACGCTTCCGACGCCTCCGGCGACGGGGCGGAAAACCTGCTGGTGGCCTGCCTGGACCCCATTTATCTGAAGGACCTGCTCTTTGACGCCACGGGCCGCCCCGGCGAGAGCTTCCGCCTGAATCTGGGCGGCAAGAAGGTGCTGACGGAGCACCTCACCCTCCTGTGCCAGACCCTGTGCGAGGACGGGGTGGTGCGCCCGGCGCTGTGGCGCTGCGTGGACGACCTGACCCTTTACGGACCCCGGGACTGCGTGTTCGTCTGTGACCGGGACCGGGAGACCCTGACGGTGGGGGACGGGGCCCACGGCGCGCTGATCGCGCCGGGGCAGGGGGCGGTCCTGGTGGCGGAGGAGCTGATCTCCCTTTGCGGAGGCGGCAATATCCCCGCAGGCGCCTCCCTGCGCTTCTCCGAGGATGGGGAAGAGGCGGTGAACGCCGCCGCCCAGGGCGGCTGCGAAGCGGAATCTCTGGCCGAGGGCCGGGGAAGGCTCCTCCGCCGTCTGGAGGAGACGCGCAAATGCGTCGCGGCAAAGGACTATGAATTCCAGGCCCTGCGCACGCCGGGACTGCGGGTGGCGGGGGCCAGGGCGATCCCCGGCTACAACGTCCGGCATAAGCACCAGAAGGCGCAGGCCTGGGTATCGGTGGCGGTGCTGCCCGCCGGGGATGAGGAGACCCCGACGCCGGACGAGCGGTTCCTGGCGGCGGTCTCCCGGCAGCTGGAACGCAGCCGGAGCGTCTGCATCCGGACGGAAGCGATCCCCGTGCGCTATGCCGATTTTTCCGTGAACGTGACCCTGCGGTGCGAGCAGAGCCTGCAGCAGGAAGCGGTGGAGAGCGCCATCCGAAGCTATTTCGCCCCTTGCGGAAAGCGCATCGGCGCGGGCGTCGGGCGGGATGAGCTGGCCGCCGTGCTCCAGAAGCTGCCCGGCGTGCTGCAGATCGACCGGGTGGAATTCCGGGGCCTGGTTCAGAACAGTTATCAGACCGCGGGCGGAGAGCTGACCGTGATGCCGGATACCCTCCTGCATCTCCGCAGCGCGGCGGTCACTCTGGCGAAGGATAGAAGGTGAGCGGATTGGGCGCGGGCCAGTCTTTTTGGTATCTCAGCGGCGCGGAACGGTGGAAGGGCGGCGTGAACCTTTCGGTGGAACTGCGCGGCGACAGCCTGTATCTCAGCGACCATGCCTTTGAGGGCGTGGCCTTCCTGCCGCCGCTGGACAGCGGCGAGGAGGATTTCCGCTGGGGAAGGGTCAAATTGGAGGTGGAACTCCCGCCGGATTCCGCGGTGCGCATCTACGCCCGGGCTTCCGACGAAGCGGAGTGGGACGCCTGGCATCATATCTCTCCCCGGGCCCGGGGCACGGAGGCCGCCCGCATCCTGTTCGGGGAGCCGAAGGCCGCTTCCGGCGACGCCTGGCTCTCGGAGAAGGGGCGCTGGCTGTGGCTGGCCGTGGGCTTCACCAGCGGCGGGGCGGAAAAGCCCCGGCTGGATGGGGTGAGCGTCCTGGCCGCCGGGGACCACATGGCGGATTATCTCCCCGCCTTTTATCAGGATCAGGATTTCACCCGCCGCTACCTGTCCATCTTCACCGCCATGAATCAGGACCTGGAGGGGAATATCGAGCTGAGCAGAAGACAGCTGGACCCCAACGCGGCGGACCCGGACATGCTGCGTTACCTGGCCCACTGGCTGTGCGCCGACGGCGGCGAGCCGGAGGAGGAGCTGCGCCGGATACTGCCCCAGGTCATCGAGGAATACGAGACCATGTATACCGTGGACGGCATCCGGCGGAGCGTGGAGCGGCTGACGGGGCAGAAGCCCCTGATCATCGAGCATTTCACCGTCGATCCCAATGATCCCAGCTGCAGCGACCCGGAGCTGTATCGCAGACTGTACGGGGACGACCCCTACCGCTTCTTCCTGCTCCTGCCCCAGGGGACCTTCACCGAGCAGAAGCAGATGGAACGGTTTTTGGAGCAGCTGCAGGAATTCACCCCGGCGGAGACCACGCCGGAGCTGGTGCTGCTGAAGCCCTGCGTCCAGCTGGACTGGCACACCTATCTGGGCGTCAACACGGAGATTCAAGAGTATGTTACGGCGGTCATTAACGAGTCGGTGACCATCCAATACGACACGACGATAGGAGGAGAAGACCATGAGCGGTAATACGGATTTCTTCCCGCTGGAGCGCAACCGGTATTTTTACGGCAAGCTGCTGACGGTCCGGGATTTTGAGATCGAGCAGAAGTACACGAGGAACTCTTCCCAGCTGATGCACCGTCTCGTCTACGGGGCGGGCGTGGTCTGCGGCCTGGGCGTCAGCGCCAGCGACGATTCCACGCTCCTCATCGAAAGCGGCATGGCCATCGACTATCTGGGCAGGATGGTCACGGTGGAGGAGCCGCTGCTGCGAAAGCTGGCGATGATCGACGGCCAGGAGGACCTGAAGGGGAAGGAGAGCGCCTACCTCTGCCTGGAATACCAGGAGACCAACCGGGAACCGGTGAACGCCGTGGGCGCCGCCTCCGGGGAGAGCCGCCAGTACAACATCACCCGGGAGGGCTCCCACCTGTTCCTGACTTCCCAGGAGCCGGATTACCGGGCCCTGCTGGAAGCGTCGGGGAAGGAGAATGTCTCCGTCCTCTATACCAGCGACGAGCTTTCCCTGGTGCTGGCCGTGCCGGAGGCCGTCTGCGCGGGCCGGGAATTCACGGTGGAGCTCCTGGTGGTGAAGAATGAAAAGACGCCGCCGGTCTATTTCCAGCTGACCGGGGACAGCGGCTTCGTGGAGAGCGAGGACGGGCGCATCCACCTGGAATTCCGGGAGAGCCCGGAGGAGACGAGGCGGGTCTATCAGGTGGGCTTCCGTCTGAAAGCGCGGCAGATGAGCGACCTGCAGGCGGCCTTCCTGCCCTCCGGCGGCGAGATCGACCTGGAGCTGGGCAGCCACCGGTACAAGAACTATGTGGAGGTGGGCGCGAAGTGCTACCTCTGCAAGGACGCCGGTCAGCTGGCGGCCCGTCGTCGCCGCATGGACAACCTGGAAGCGCGGCTCAAGGGCCGGGATCTGCCCATCTATCTGGCGAAGGTGGAGCTGCTGCACTCCGCGGGCAGCACCTTCATCGTCTCCGTGACGAACCTGCCCTTCTCCCAGCGCATCGCCCAGGAGACCGGCTCCTCCGACGACGGCGGCCCCCGCACCGTGACCACCTCGGTGCGCTCCCTGGAATACTGGCAGAAGCCGGATGTGAAGGCCAACTACCAGCCCTCCACCGGCGCGCTGCATTTCGATTTCGGCATCCCTTCCCCCGAGCAGTATGACTATGCCGTCAGCCACGGCACCGTGGATCTGACCCTGCCCGGCGGCATGCGGGTGAACCGGAAGGTCTATTCCGAGGAGATCCCCCACGGCCTGGGCCCCGGCACGGTGGATGTGCGCCTGAGCATCGAGTTTTCCGATCATGGCTCCGAGGACGAAACGGCGCTGTGCTTCGGCAACAGCGAGATATTCGTCAAGAGCGGCAAGGAAAAGAACAACATCCCCTGGGTGGAGGCCGCCGCGGTGGTCTATCCCCGGCGGGGCACCATGCGCATCGGCCTGTGGCTGCACGACATGGTGGAGGGCAACCGCATCACCGTCCATTATTTCGCCCAGAAGCCGGAGCGGGACACCAGCCGCATCCTGGCCCAGCGCCGCGTCGGCCTGGCCATCACGCCGGAATTCTCCCATGTGGCCCTGCGGGGCACCATCCGCTTCCAGGCCGACGTGACCGGCAGCGAGGATAAGAGCGTCCGCTGGCTGGTGAGAGAGGAAAACGGCGGCGTCATCGACCACAACGGCATCTACCAGGCCCCCGAGCTGCCGGGCACCTATGAGATCGTGGCCATCAGCAATTCCGACGAGAGCGTCCGGGCCAGCGCCTTCGTGATCGTGGAATAAGCGACTAAAGAGCAAGGGAAGGAGAGGTGAGATAGATGGGATCCCTGCTGATCCGCGAGCGCTATAAGGTCGTGCGCGTGATCGCCCTGCAGCCGGACTATGCGTTGCTGGAGGCGGTGGACATCTCGGACCGTGAAACACCCTCCTGTCTGCTCAACCTGTATGAAGGGCAGCTCCTGCACCGATATGCCCGGGTCATGACGGGGATCAAAAAAGAGGACTGCCCCGGCTTCCGGGGCATGTTCCTGGAAAAAGGGGCGCTGGTGGCGGCCTTTGAGAACGCCGGCGGCGCGTGCATCGACGACCTCTTTTTCCTGGGGGACAAGTGGACGTGGCAGGAGAGGCTTAACGCCGCGGAGCGGATGCTCCACCGTGCCCTGAGCCTCGCCAATCTCCCGCCGGAGGTGAGCTGCGCCGCCCTGCTGTCCGAAAATGTGCTGTTCGATCAGCCGAATCAGCGGGTGAATACCCGCTGGATGATCCGGCCCATGGAGGACATGAACCAGCGGGAGGCGGCGCTGCTGGCGGCGGATCAGGTCAAAAAGATCCTGCCGCCGACCCTGCAGGCGGGGCCGGAGGAACAGAAGTTCCTGAAAAAGCTGGAGGAAGGGCTGTTCCCCAGCGTGGTGGCGCTTTACGGCTGCTGGCGCGAGGCGCAGGCGGCGATCCGCGCGGAGCGCGAGGAATTTGAGGAAAAGAACTTCATACGCCGCGGCCTGATCCTTCTGGGCCGCTTGATCCGCCGCAGTATGGGACGGGGAGGATTGGGATGAACGTCAGAAGAAGCTGGTTCTTTTTTCTCGTGATGCTTGTGCTTGCGGCCTGCTGCATCCTGTTTTTGGCCGCAAAGCCCATCACGGAGGCCGTGCTTACGCTGCGGGGCACGCCGGAGCACATCACCTGGCAGGCCGTCGGCGCAGGCAGCGGCAAAACCGCCGTCGCCGCCGGCTGGCGGGACGGGGAGCTGCTGCTTCGGTTTTTCACGACGGAGGGCAAGCCGCTGTCCGAGCAGGCCTACGAGCTGCCCGAGGAGATGGAAGGCGCCACGGTGTCGCAGCTTCTTCCCCTGGGGGACGGCGAGGCCTATGCGGGGCTCTACGGCGCGGACGCGGAGGAGCTGTATCTGTATCGGTTCAGCAGCGGGGAGGCGGAACGCCTGCTCGCCCTGCCCTGCGTAGGGGGTTCCTTCCTGGACCGGACCTCCCGCACCCAGCTTTCGGAGCTCACAAGCGAGGACGGCGTTCTCTCCTTTGCCGTGCGCACCGACCGGAAGATCGAGCAGTATCTCTGCCGGGGCAGCGGCGGGCTGGAACCGGCGGGAACGGCCAAGTGCGGCAAGAACAATGTGCTTTCCGTCTTCTCCGCCGAAAACGGCACGCTGCTGGTGGGCGGGACAGGCGTCCTGACCCTCCAGGCGGGACCCGGCGCCGGGCTTGACGGCGGCTCCACCGGCGCGCCGGTGAGCGGGCAGGCGGTAACGCATTTGACACAGGCTCGGGGCGGATGGTATTATTTTGATACCGTCCGGTTCGATCTCTGCTTTGTGGACAGCGCCCTGAGCGCCACCCAGCGGATGCTCCATCTGGACGCTTCCTGGAAGGGGGCTTCCCGGAGCCTGACCTCCCTGGCGCTGACCCGGGAGGAGAGCGCCCTGATGCTGCTGGACGGCACGATCCTGACGGTCACGGATTCGGACGGGACGCGCGCCCTGGGAGGCATCCTGTATTCCACGGCGTCCAAGGCCTGGTTCACCCTGCTGGGTTATGCGCTGCTCACGCTGCTGGCGGCGGCCGTGCTCTGGCTGCTGCTCTGCGGGATGCGCAGAGGATATGCGTCTCTGGTCGTTTTCCGCGGCGGCATTTTTGTCGCCGCCGCCATGGTTTGCTTCTCTGTCCTTTACTTCGGATACATGGAGCCGATGCAGCGCGCTTCCGCCCTGCGGGAGAATGAGACGCTGGTCTCCGGCGTGCTGCGCAGCACCCGGGCGGAGAACCGCATGCAGGACGAGGGCCTCATGGACGACGTGTGCCGGATGCTGGAGGGCACGGGCAGCGGGCGGAATGTCCGCGCGGTGCTGGCTTCGGACGCGGAAGGGACGTGGCGCACTTCGGACGGGCGCCTGGCCCAGTCGGATGCGGCGTTTTCCCCCGCCCTGGCGGAAAGGGCGCGCGCTTCTGCACGGGCGTCCTCCATCGACCCCTCCCGGGGAACGGGAGCGGAGAAGCGCGGCGGCGTGCTGCGCTATGTCCTCTGGACGGAGGAGGGCTGCCTGAGCATCCGGGTGGAAGCCCCCTATGAGCAGGACGACGCGTTCCTGCTTCGTCCGGTGCTCATCAGCTACATAGCCCTGGCCTGCGTGGCGCTGCTGGTCCTCCTTTCCATCGGCCTGGACCTGGGGCGCATCTCCCGGAAGATGGAGGTCATCTCCCGGGGCAGCGTGCCCGAGCGGCTGGAGCTCCCCACGGGGGACGAGCTGGAGAGCATGGCCACCACGGTGAATTCCCTGGGGGCTTCCCTGAAGTCCCAGGAAGAGGAGCGGGAGAGCCTGGAGCACTCCTATCGCCGCTTCGTCCCGGAAAAGGTCCTGGACCTGCTGGGCAAGCAGTCCATCCGGGAGGTGGACAAGAGCACCTTCGCCGCAAGACGGATGGCGGTGATGACGGTCTGGTTCTCCTTCCCCGAATCCCTTTACACCGATATGAACAACAGCCGCCTCCTCTTCGACAGCGTGAACGAGGTCATCGAGCGGACGGCGTCCATCGTCTCCCGCAAGGGGGGGACGGTTTTCCACTTCGCCTACAACGGCTTTGACGTCATCATGGACGAGGGAGGCGAAGCGGTGAGCACCGCCGTGGCGATCCAGCAGGAGGTGCTTTCCTTCAATGATCTGCGCGTTTCGGACGGGCTGCCCGCCGTGACGCTGCGCATCGCCCTGGATAAGGGGAATGTCATGCTGGGCATCGTGGGCGACACGGCAAAGATGGAGCCGACGACCATTTCCTCCAGCCTTTCCACCGCCCAGGAGCTCATCGACCTGTGCAACCGGCTCAAGGCCGGGATCCTGTGCACGGAAGCGATCATTTCGGAAAAGCAGGAGTACGGCAACCGGTATATGGGCAAGTGCGTCGTGGGCGACCGCCCGGTCCGGGTGTACGAGGTCTTTGACGGGGATGAATTCGGCGTCCGGCGGGGGAAGGCGGCTTCCATGAAGGAATTCTCCCAGGGCGTATACGATCTTTACAGCGGGGATGCCGCCGGTGCCAAGCACCGCTTCCTTCAGCTGGCCCATGATTATCCCACGGACGGCGGCGCCAGGTATTACCTGTATCTGGCGGATAAGCTGGAGCACGATCCCTCTCTGCCCTGCGTGCTGAATGTGGACAGTGCTGCGGGAGGAGCGATGTGATATGGCTTTGGAAGAACTGCTGAGAGAGCGCGGAGCCGCTGCGGAAGGGCAGGGCGCGTCTGCCGAAGCGGAAGCGCGGGAGCAGGACAGCCTGATCCGGCAGGCCGCCGCCATGATCGGCATGACGGGGGAAGAAGGAGCCGCCCCGCCGCCCGACGGGGAGAACGCCTGGGAAGGGGAGGAGCCGGAGACCTGCGGGGACGGCTATGTGCGCCGAAGCCCGGTGCAGCCCTATCTGGTCGCCCCGGATTACCATGCCCGAAGGCTGCGCAAAGGGGTGCTGATCGTCGTCGGCATCTGCCTGGCGGCGCTCCTGGCCCTGGCCCTGGTGCGGGCCGGGATGCTTCGGTTCTGACAAGGGCGCGGTCCGGCGCGCCGAAGAACGGCTGTGATGCTTCCCTTGGGAGGAATCTGCTTTGAACTATTTCTTTTTTCAAATGACCCGCGCCATCGGCGTGTTCTTCCGCACGCTGCGGGCGTTCTTCGCAAGGAAGATCATGGGCCTGGGCGCCCAGCTCCGCAGGCTGACGAATTTTTCCCGCCATGCCACGAAGGCGGCGTCCTCCTCCTTGCAGGGGGTCATGTCCGCCGCCCAGAAGCCGACCCAGCCCTCGGACTATGTGGAGACCGGGCGGCTGTATATCTCAAAGGCGCTGATCATCCGGATCCTGGTGGGCATCGTCGCCCTGTTCCTGCTCATCTATTTTGTGATCTGGCCCTTCATCCTCAGCCGTTTCCTCACCGCCCGCTTCTATGAGGAGGACAAACGGGTCAAGGATTGGAGCGGGCGCGTCATCGTCTATTCCGACAAGAAAAAAAGGCTGCCGCTCTATTCGGGCCGCCTGGAGGACGGGGTCCTCCAGGGCGCCTGCAAGCAGTATGACCGGACGGGGGTCCTCCTTTTCGAGGGCCAGCTGCAGGACGGCATGCGGGTAGGCGCCGGCAAGGAATATGAGGAGGGCGTCCTGGTCTATGAGGGCCAGTTCGCCTCCGATCTGTACAGCGGCCGGGGCCGGAGATTTGAAGACGGCCAGCTGGTGTACGACGGGCAGTACGACGCCGGGATGCGCTCCGGCAGCGGCACCGCCTATGAGGACGGGACCCTGCTCTACAAGGGTCAGTTCCTGGACGATCTGTATGAGGGCCGGGGCAAGCTGTATAAAAACGGCGACCTGTATTACGACGGCGGTTTCCATGCCGGGCAGGCGGAGGGAACGGGCACGGTCTACGAGGGCGGGCGGCTGCTCTACGAGGGGCAGTTCCTGGGCGGCCTCTATGAGGGCCGGGGCAAGCTGTATGAAAACGGCGTCCTGCGCTATGACGGCAGCTTCCACGTCGGCGTCCCGGACGGGACGGGCACGGCCTATTACCCCTCCGGCAGGATCTCCTATCAGGGCCAGTATCTGTCGGGAAAGCCCGACGGCATGGGCAGCGAATACCGGGAGGATGGCCGGAAGGCCTATGACGGCGGCTTTGCCGACGGCGTATACAGCGGCATGGGCACCATGTTCTTTGCCGACGGCAGCCAGCTGGAGGCGACCTTCCAGAACGGCGAAGCCGAGGGCAGCGTGGAGTGGAAAAAGAACGGGCTTCCCTATTACCAGGGGGAGTGGACCGACGGAGGTCCCTCCGGCTTCGGCGTCCTTTACAGCAAGGCGGGGAAGAAGATATACGAAGGGCCCTTCCTGGGCGGCACCATCGACGGGCGCAGCCTGCTGGGCTACTCGGCGGATGAGCTGCGGGAGGCCTTCTGCGAAAGCACCCTGAAAAGCGAGCGGGTGGACGACGGCTACCGCATCCTGGCGGAGGAGCTGGGGGTCACGGCCCTCTGCACCTTCCAGACGGAGGGCGAGCCCTCCACGGTCTATCAGATCTATCTGGCGGCCCCGGCCAAGAGCGATTGGGTCACGATCCTCCCCGGCATGGAGCATACCCGGGGCGTGCAGTGGCCTCCGGACGTGACGCCCATCCAGCGCACGATCCGGTATATCGGGCAATACGGCGTCAATGTGGAGGCCGGTACTTACTATGCGGAAAACGCTCTGGAGGAGGACTGGCGCACCACCGCCCTGTATGCCGACGAGACGCGGCAGCAGGTGGTGCTGCTCACCTGGGTCCGCTCCGACGTGACGCCGATCCCTCTGGACATAGGCGGCGGCAGCGCCGGGGAGGATTCCGTGGAAGCCTTCCTGGATGCCCTGGATCAGATGGACGCTACCGCCGGTTCCGACCTGGGGGAAGGCGCCGCCTTCGGCAGCGCGGACCCGGACAGCCTGCTCTCCGGGATGGCGGACGCTTCGGAAGCCGTGAGCCTGGCGGATGCCATGATCCGCCGCTGGGAACTGACGGAGGAGCTGAGCGCCCTCACCGAAGCCTTTGACCGCACCGGCGTCCTTCTGGAGGACGTGCAGGATCAGGTCTCCAAGGGCCTGGCCTCGGCGGAAGCCGTCACGGAGCTGGAACAGGAACAGCTGGAGCTGACGAGCCGCATCGAGGCCTGCAGGACCGAACTGAAGCGCGCGGAGCTCCAGACCGACGCCGCCGGCATCGAGGACCTGGGGGACTATGCCCTGGGGGATATGCTGGTGGAATTCGATCCGGCGGAGCAGGATTTCAGCGCCCTGTCCCTGGTGGCCGTCGCCTATGCCCAGGCCACCGGCAGCAGCCGGGATGCCGGGGAAGTGCAGAATGAAGTGAAGGAGAGCCTGCTGGACCTGACGGACGCCTACGGCGAGGTGAAGCTGGCCCTGGCCCACTATCAGAACCTGGTGTCGAACACGAAGAACGAGGCGAGCGCCTACGCCATGGGGCTGGGCTCCAAGGAGGCGTGGTACGGCGCGATGAACCGGCAGACCCTGGGGCGCATCGAGCTCTGCGGCGCGCTGGCGGCCTTCTCCCGCCTGGCCAACTCCTTCAACCAGCTGACGGGAGGCTGGGTCTCCCGCACCTTCGATTGGCACCGGGACAGCTTTGAAACGCTGTTCCTGGCAGACGTCCTCCCGGTGGAGGTGTTCGCGGAAGCGGCGGCGGAAGCGGCGGGGAAGGCCGCAGAGGAAGCGGAAAAGGCCGCAGCCGCGGCGGAGGAAGCGCAGCAGGCGGCAAGAGAGGCGGAGGGGAACGCCATGGCGGAATACGCCGCAAAGCAGCCTGCGGAGGAAGCAAAGCAGGCAGCACAGGAGGCTGCCGCGGCGGCTTCCCTGGCCCAGAGCGCGGCGGAAACAGCCGCCGACGCATCCATGCGCGCTTCCCTGGCGGCAAGCTCGGCGGAAGCCGCCGTCCAGGCTTCCAGGGCGGAGAGCGCGGCAGAGGAGGCATCTTCCGCCTCCGAACAGGCACGTGAGGCCCAGGCCGCGGCGGAAGAAGCGGCGAAGAAGGCCGCCGAGATCGCGGCAATGGCAGCGGCGGAAAGAGCGGCTGCCGCCCAGGAAGGAGGGGTACCACCCCATGGCTGATTATACGGCTCTGACAGAGGCGGGCATGGCGCTGGTGGAGCTTCTGCGGGACAATCTCACGCCGGAGCCTCTGGGAAACCGGGAACTCATCAACCTCTGTTCCCCCCATGAAAGCGAGAACAACCAGCTGACGCTGTACCTCTACCACATCGAGGAGGAAGTGCACAATCTCTCCGCGGGCTATTACAGCGTGGACAGCAATACGGAGCGTTTCCGTCCCGCCCGCTACACCCTGCATTTCCTGATGACGCCCCATTCCAAGGCCCCGGCCCAGGTGAAGGAGGCCGACCAGTATCGGATCATGGGCGCGGCCATCCAGACCCTGCGGGACAATCCCGTCGTTCCCCAGAAGTATCTCACCGGTTCCCTGGCGGCGGAGGGCACCCAGCTCCACGTCTCCCTGGACAAGATCCCCATGGAGCAGCTGCTGAAGATCTGGAACAACACCTCGAAGGACTATAAGCTGTCCATGGTGGTGTCGGTGGCGGGCGTCAGCATCGACTCCAGGCGCGAACGCCGCGTGCAGCGCGTCACGGAGGTCGTCATCGGCACCGAGCAGAAGAAGGGAGAGCCGTCATGATCCGGCATGGGATGAGCGCGGCTTACCTGCTGCGGGACGGGTTTTCCGGCGCCGTGCTGACGGACGGTTCGGCCACCCGCTGCCTGCTGGACGGCAGGCCCCTGCGCCGGCCCCTCTGGAAGCGGGAGGGCTACCTGGTGCTGACGGATCTGGAAGAAGGGGAGCATCTCCTTCAGATCAGCCGGAGGGGGTATCGGGATGAATTCGTCACCATCCCGGCTGGGGAAGCCCGGCCGGTGGAGGATACCATCACCCTGAAGCCCGGCGCGGGCTACCGCTTCCCCCGGGAGACGGTGCGCGTCAGCCTCACCCTGAAAAAGGGCGGAAGCGCAGCGGGCGGGCAGCGCATCTGGCTGGGGACGGCGCCCCGCTTCCGGCTCAAGCTGGCCCAGGAAAAGACCGAGGCCGGAGATGAGGAGGCCCATCTGTTCTGCGAGGGCAACGCCGCCCTGCTGCCCATTCCGGGGCATTTCCTCATGGCGGACGGGAAAGGGCCGGAGCTTGTCTATCTCCGCTCCCTGCGGGGGGAGACGGGGGAATTTGCCCCGCCCCTGGCCCAGAGCCACAGCCGCGGCACGGAATTCATCCCCATGCAGTCCTACGCGGCGGATGAAGGGGGCCTGGTGCAGGTCCTGCTGCGGGAGCCGGGGAAGCTGACCGGCTTTGCCGGCGGCAGGGTGTTTGAAGCGGAGCTCCATGCGGGGGAGCAGGAGCTGGAATGGAAGATGGAGGACTGAACGATGGCGAATCCTGTGGTCATGGGTTCTGTGTGCCAGTGCGTATTCGGCGCGGCTCCCTGTCCGCTGCCGGTTTCCTCCCAGCAGACGGTGAAGGGCATGAGCGTCAATGTTGCGACGATCATGGACAACAAGCTGCCCACCTTCGGCATGTGCAGCTGCCCCAATAATCCGGCGGTCATCGCGGCCACGGCAGCGAAGCTGGGGGTGTTCACCCCCGCGCCCTGCACCCCGGCGGTCCCCGGCCCGTGGACGCCGGGCGTACCCACCATCCAGGTCTGCGGGAAGCCCCTGCTGAACAACACCTCCAAGCTGATGTGCATGTGGGGGGGCATGATCTCCGTCTCCATGACGCCTGCGCAGACCATCCAGACGCCTTGAGCTTGAGGATTCAGTATGGAAACGAATGAATTGAACCGGGTAGACGCCCTGCGCCTGGACAGCGGCTACGCCGGACAGGAAGAGCTGCTGCGGGACCTGATGGCCTGGCTCGACCTGAACCTGTATTATTACTACGCCCACCATCAGTGGCTGGGCCCCTCCAGCGAGATGAAGAACCTGCTGGGCCTGGTGGTGACGCGGGAGGAATTTGAGCACAATCTGACCAAGGCGGCCCAGCGCGGGCTGAGAACGGAGCTGAGCGGGGAGGAGCGGGAGCAGATCAGCCTGGCCATCTCCGCGATCCGCCTCCGGCTGGAACGCACCGACGGGAGCCTGCCCCTTCTGCAGCTGCGGGACCGCTTCGGTCTGGATGAATTTGAGCGCAGCTGCGTGGCGCTGGCATATGTGCCGGAGATCGACCTGAAATATTCGAAGCTCTTTGCCTATCTCCAGGACGATATGACCCGGAAAGCGCCGGGGGTGGCCCTGGCCTGCGAGCTGTTCCTGCCGGAGGGGTCCGAGCTGGCCGCCTGCATTTCCCGTTTCCGGGGCGGCGGCTTCGTCCGCCTTTTCGAGCCCGGGGAGCTGGACAAGGGTTTGCTGGTGCTCCGCCGGGAAGTAGTGGAATTCCTGGCCGGCGGCACCATCCGGGACGGGGAAGCCTATCGCCTGTTCGACCCCGCCGCCCGGGAGCATCTGGACCCCCTGACCATCCAGGAGGACGTGGCCCGGCAGCTGGACGCGGCCTTCCTTTATCCGGACAAATGCTGCATCCGCCTCTCGGGACCCCAGGGCGGCGGCAAGAGGTTCCAGGTGCAGCACCTGATGGCCAGGCAGCGGCGGCGCTGCGTCTTTGCCGACCTTGCCGGGGACGGCTGGCGGGAGACGGCGAAAAGCGCGGCTCTGGCCGCGGACCTGACGGACGCTTACCTCTGCCTCTATCACCTGGACCGAAAGGACGAAACGGGGCAGACCGTGCCCCCGCCCCAGGCCATGCTGGAGGAGCTGGAGCGCCTGGAGCTGCATCGGGACAAGCGGTTCTTCCTCTCCCAGCTGGCTTCCCCCATGCGTCTCCGGACGCTGACGGTGGAGCTGGAGCTGCCCCCCGCCGGGGAGACGGAGAGGCTGACGCTCTTTGACAGCGTTCTTGGGGAAGCGCAGCTGACCGGCTGCACCACGGAGGAGCTGGCGGCCAAATTCCGCTTCAGCCCCCGGCAGATCCGCGTAGCCTGCGAGCAGGCCCTGGGCCTGGCGCGGCTGAACGGGGACGGGGCGATCTCCGGCGAGCTGATCCACCGCTGCTGCTACCGCCAGGCGGTGCACCGCCTGGGGGAGCTGGCCACCCCGGTGAGCCCCGGCTATACCTGGGAGGACGTGGTGCTGCCCGAGGCGCAGAAGAACCTGATGAAGCGGGCCTGCGGCCATATCCGCTACCGCCATCTGGTGTCCGCCCGCTGGGGCTTTGCCCGCCGGGTGGGCTACGGCTGGGGCCTTTCCATCCTCTTCGCCGGTTCCCCGGGAACGGGCAAGACCATGTGCGCCCAGGTGATCGCCCATGAGCTGAACATGGAGCTGTATAAGATCAATCTCTCCCAGATCGTCAGCAAATACATCGGAGAAACGGAAAAGAACCTCCGGGCCCTGTTCACCGAGGCGAAGAACGCCAGCTGCATCCTGTTCTTCGACGAGTGCGACGCCCTCTTCGGCAAGCGCAGCGAGGTGAAGGACTCCCATGACCGGAACGCCAACGTGGAGGTGGCCTATCTGCTGCAGCAGATCGAGGAATACGACGGGGTGTGCATCCTGGCCACCAACCTGATGGGCAATATCGACGCCGCCTTCATGCGCCGCATCACCTATGTGGTGCATTTCCCCTTCCCCGAGGCCCCGGCCCGGGAGGCGATCTTCCGCGGCCTTCTCCCGGCGGACGCGCCGGTGGCGGAGGACATCGACTGGCGTTTCCTGGCGGAGAAATTCGAGCTCTCCGGCGGACATATCAAGAATATCGTCCTCTCCGCGGCCTTCATGGCGGCGGGGGAGGGCGCGCCCATCGCCATGCGGCATCTCCTTCGTGCCGCCGTGACGGAGATGAAGAAGAACGAGATCGTCGTCGTGCGGGAACAGCTGCGGGAATATGCCGATCTGCTGGACGACCCGCAGGGCGAAGATTCCTGAAAGAGGTGAAAGCGTGAAGCATCGAGCGTTCAGGATATGCCTGTGCCTGCTGATCGCCCTGACCCTGCTGGGCGGCCTGGTCAGCGTGTGCGCCGCCCCTGTCCGGGCGGGGGGGCAGATGCCCCGGCAGCTCATGGAGCAGGCCGGGACGGGAGCGGATGCCGGCATCCCGGCGGAGGAGCCCGGCGAAGCACCCTCCGGATCGAAAACGGAGAAGCGGCCTTTGGATGCGCGTATCCTGGCCGGGATACTGGGCGCTCTTCTGGTCTGCGCCCTGTGCTGCATCCTGGCCATGCGCCTGCAAATTCTGTCGCCCCTGAGGCGGCTCACGGAAATGACCGGGCAACTGGATGAGCTGGAAGGGGAGGAACTGCTCCGCCGGGCGGAGGAGATCCAGGGCGAAGCGGGCAAAGCCGCCCGCGCCATCGCGGCCTACGTCGCCGCGGAGGAGGATAGCGCCGTGGAGGAGCGCGTCAGCGCCGGGTCGGAGAGCGAATACAAGATGCAGGTGGTGGACGACATCTGCCGCTCCCTGCTGCCCCAGCCCCTGAAGGAGAATTCCACCGCCATGACCTTTGCCATTGCCGGGAGCATCCAGAAGGGGACGCGCCTCAACTGCGCCTTTTACGACTATTTCTTCCTGGATGAAAACACCCTCTGCCTCGTGGTGGGGCAGGTGCCGGGCAGCGGCATCGCGGAAGCCATGTTCGCCGTGGTGGCCCAGACCGCCATCCGCAGCCGCCTGCGCATGGGCCGCAGCCTGATCGAGACCATGTCCGACGTGAATTCGCAGCTCTACGACTATGGCAGCCGCAATTCCGTGAGCGCCCTGGTGGGCGTCCTGAACACGGTGAGCGGCCAGTTCAGCTTTGTGAACGCGGGGGGCACCATCCCCTTCCTGATGCGCAGCGAAGGGAAGTTCGAGTGGCTCCGCACGCCGGTTTATGCGCCCCTGGGCGCCAACGAAAGCGTCAGCTACCGCTCGGAGAGGCTGCGCTTCAACCAGGGGGACCGGCTTTTCCTCTATACCGCCGATCTGGGGGAGATGGAGAACCGGGACGGCGAGAGATTCCGGGACCAGGAGCTCCAGTCCGCCCTCAACCGCAGCCGCAGCAGGACGCGGACCATGGAGGAGCAGCTGCGCTTCATGCAGGACGAGGCCGCCGCCTTCTGCGAGAGCGGGAACGATGTGCTCAGCTCCGCCGGGCTCGCCCTGGAATACAAGAAGGGCAGCAAGGATTACGTCTATATCGTGGTGCAGGCCACGGCGGAATACGCGCCCACCGTGACGGAATTCCTCCGCAAGACCCTGGAGGAAAGAGGCGTGGCGGCCAAGGATCGGGCCAGGCTGATCCTGCTGGGGGACGAGCTGTTTGCCCTTTGCAGCCGGGTCTGCGAGGACGAGGCGGACATCAAGGTCGCCTGCGCCCTCATGCCGGAGGAATCCGCCGTGCATATCCGCATGTTCGCCCCCATGGGGGGCAGAGACCCTCTGGAGATCAGGGAGGATCCGGCAGGGGAGAGCGCGGCGAGCTATATCCGCGCCCATACGCGCCGTGCTGCCTTTGAGGCCGGGACGGACCGGGATATGGCGGAGATCGTGTCCGATCTCAGCTGACGCCGGCGGGAAGGCGCAGAGAGTCATTATCGTATCAAGATTGGGAGGTTAGAGGAGTGAAAGAAAAGCTGAGAGAAAAGCATCTCCGCAAAGGTGGCAGAGAGGGAGAAGGCAGGCGCATGAGCGGCAAAAAGCGCTTCATCCTGCAGCTCATCGTCTTTGCCGTGGTCGCTCTGGTCTGCCTTGGATATGTGTTTCTCCATCGCGGGGACCTGGCCTCCCGCCCGACTTACCTGATCGAATCCACCAGCGAGATCACCTTCGGTGAAAACGGGCAGACCCTGGTCATCGACAACGGCAAAAAGACCCTCCTGGTGCTGGACGGGGAAGGGCAGCTGGTCAGCCGCTATGACGGCGGCAGCGACGACGCGCCGTTTTACTACGCCTGCTATGCCGTGCAGACCGGCGACGGCAGCATTTACGTCGCAGACATCAAGTACGGGGACCGGGGCAACCTGCTGGACTGGGAGCGGATCGTCCGCCTGAACGGCAAAGAGAGCGAAGTCCTCTACAACGTGGATTATACCCTGTGGGCGGTGGAGAACACCCCGCTCCAGTACGGCCGCATCCTGGAGCTCCAGGCGTATGAGGGGCGGGTATACTTCCTTCAGGACACGGGCAGCCGGATCGAACTCAAGGAGATCGGCGCAGACGGCACCGTGCGGGACCTGGGCTCGGTCCCCGCGGAGGGCGTCAAGAACGACGCCTCCTATGACGCGAAGACGGGCCGCATCGTGGTGATCAGCCGGAACAGCGAAATGACGGTCTTCGATCTGGCGGACGGAAGCCAGCGTCCGGTGGAGATCGGGGAAGGGCTGATGCCCTACGATGTGGCCGCCCGCAGCGGCGAAGTCTATTACACGGAGATGCTGGAACGCAGCGTGATCCACTTCGGCATCGACGATCCCGCCGATCAGAATGTGTTCTGCACTCTGGAGGAATTCCCCTTCAAGCTGGATGTTTCTCCCGACGGCAGGGATGTGCTGGCCACGGACCAGGTGGCCTTCTATCGCATGACGGGGGACGGGCAGTATGCCTGCGCTTCCTCGGAATATGTGGATTCTGCCCGCGTTTCCTATCTTGCCCGCATCCTGCTGGCCTGGGTGGCCCTGGTGATCGGCGGCCTGAGCCTTGCCTATCTGCTGCTCCGGCTCATCATGGATATCCTGGGCGTCGCCATGCGCAACGAAAATGCGCTCCGCGTCGTGCTGATCATCGCCGCGGTGCTGGCAGTCTCCTTCGTGCTGGCGTATTCCCTGCTGCGGCAGCTGCTGGACGTCAACACCGATTCCAGCGAAGGCCGGGTCGGCCTGTTCTCGGAGCTGATGTACTCGGAGATCGACAAGGAAGCGCTGCTCACCCTGGATAGCCCCGCCGACCACGGTTCCGAGGAATTCCAGGCCCTGAAGGCGCCCCTGGACGAGCATACCTGGAGGTCTTATGAGACCGGGGACAATTTCTATTACATCCTTTACCGCGCCATCGACGGCAATGTGGTCATGGTCATGGACTTCGAGGATACCATGCCCTGCGGCCGGCCCATGTATATCGACGACCCGGAGGACAACATCTATTCCCAGGTCCTCCACGAAGGGGAACCCATCCAGATCACGGAGGTCAGCTCCTACGGCGCCTGGAGCTTCCTGCTCACGGCGATCTACGGGGATGACGGCAGCATCATCGGCGAGCTGGAGGTGGGCCAGAGCCTGGACCAGATCCAGCGGCGGCAGAATGAGATGACCCGGGAAATGATCATCAACGCCGTTGTCTGCACCATCGTCATCGCCATGCTCCTGCTGGAGCTGACGTTCCTGATCACCTTCCTGAAGACCAAGCGCAGCGGGGAAGTGCTGGACAAGACCGACCATATCCCGGTGCGGACCCTGATGTTCCTCTCCTATCTGGCGGACTCCATGCAGGATGCGTTCATCGCCATCCTGTGCACCCAGCTGTATCAGGGCGGCCTGCCGTTTTCGGACAGCGTCGCCGTGGCCCTCCCCATGTCGGCGCAGCTGCTCATGATGGCGGTGTTCTCCCTCTTCGCCGGGCGCTTCGCGGAGCGCTACGGTTCCCGCGTCAGCCTGACGGGAGGCATGCTGGTCCAGCTTTCCGGCCTTCTGTGCTGCCTGATCCTGGGCAGCTATTCCGGCCTCCTCATCGGCAAAATGCTCATCGGCGCCGGTATGGGCATCGTGTACGTCAGCTGCAACACGGTGGCGGCCTCCGGCGGCACCAGCGAGAAATCCGCCTCCGCCTTCGCCGCCGTCTCCGCCGGGACCCTGTCCGGCCTGACCATCGGCGCGGGCCTTTCCGCCGTGTTGCTTTCCATGGGCGGCTGGCGGCTCATCTACCTCATCGGCGCGGTCATCATCGGCCTGGGGGCGCTCCTGGCGGCCTCCTCCACCAATATCAGCCTCACGAAGCAGGCTTCGGAGGAAGCGGAGCAGAAGACTGTCAGCTTCGGCAAATTCTTCTTCAACCCCCGGGTATTCGGCTTCTTCCTGCTGATCCTCCTGCCCTTCATGATGTCGCTGTCCTACCGGGAATACTTCTTCCCCCTCTTCGCTTCGGAGAACGGCATCGGAGAGGTGCGCATCGGCCAGATCTACCTCCTGTGCGGCATGATCGTCATTTATATCGGGCCCTGGCTCTCCGGCATGCTCCTCAAGAAGCTGGGCGCGCTGTGGAGCATCGTCCTGGCCAGCGGGCTGATGGCGGCCGACATGCTGCTGTTCATCCTTTTCCCCAACCTGGTCAGCGTCATCGCCGGCGTGGTGATCCTCTCGGTGGTGATCTCCTTCGCCTATACCTGCCAGTACAGCTACTTCGAGCTGACGCCTGAGAGCGCGGCCTATGGGGAAGGGAGGGCCATGGGCGTCTATTCCGTGTTCGAAAGCCTGGGGCAGACTATCGGCCCCATTGCCTACGGCGTGCTCCTGACCTTCGGCTACCGCACCGGCATCATGGTCTTCTGCCTGGTGATGTTTGCGATGCTGCTGGCCTTTGTGGCCATGACTTACCGCAACGCCAAAGAATACAGAGAAAATTGAGCGGGGTGAATACCCATGATCGAATACCGTCCCATCAAAGGATCGGATATTCCCAGGATCGTCGCACTGTTTTCGGAATTCCTCAGCACGGGCCAGCCCATTTCCGATTCCATCCGCGCCCTGTGGAAGCAGGGCCTGTATAAGGGCTATGCCGCCGTGGAGGATGGGGAGATGCTGGGCTTTATGACCGTATCCTCCGGCATCGCTTTCACCTATCCCCATCCGGAGCTGGAGGCAGAGCTGGCCGGGATCGTCCAGGGGGAGACGGTCGCCTACTGCGACGCCCTCCTGGTGCTGCCGGGCCACCGGAACCGGGGCGTGGCCCATGAGCTGGCCAGCCGGTGCCGCGGCATGCTCCGGCGGAGAAATGTCGCCTATCTCCTGGTGGAGATCTGGATCTATCCCGACGGAAGGATCCCGGGAAAGCCGGTGTACGATACCATCGGGAAGCTGGTCTGGCAGAAGCGGATCGAGGGCTTTTACAAGGATATGGAGCGCTACGGCATGAGCTGCCCCATTTGCGGCAGGAACTGCGTGTGCGGCGCCTGGGTCGAGCTGCTGCAGATCGAATACCCGGAAAAGAAGCGGGCAGCAGACAAATAAGCAGTCTCCCGGTGGGGAGCATGGAGGCATGCCAATATGAGCAAAAAGAGTAAAACGCGGCATTCCCTCAGCCGCCGCATCACGTCGCTGATCGCCATCCTGATGGTCGTCATGTTCCTGGCGGTCTCCTTCATCAGCTATCGGGCGCTGCGGTCCACCTATCTGCGGCTTTACGGCGAAAAGGCCCAGGACATCGTCCGTTTCCTCGCCAGCGAGATCGACGGGGACAGGCTTTACCATTATGTGGAAACCGGGGAGACGGACAGCTATTATGACTGGCTCTCGCAGGAATTCACGAGGTTCAAGTCCCAGTTCTCCGGCATAGCCTTCCTGTATCTCTTCTACCCGGAAGAAGAGCAGTTCATCTATATCCTGGAAGCCATAAGGCCGGGGGACGATCCGGAGAAAATCAGCTCCATGGGAGATAGCTTCGAATACGGTGAGATGGAACTGGCACATCTTGTGCCGGATATCAAGGCCGGGCGCGCCTCCTCGGAGCTGATCATGGGCGCGGACGTGGGCTACGGTGAAACGGTCAGCGCCTGGGCGCCGGTTTTCGACTCCGACGGGAAGGTCGCCGCGATGGTGGAGGCGGACTGCAGCCTTGCAAACCTGAGCGCGGTGATCCGGGAATATGCCCTGCGCATCATCGGCGTGCAGCTGCTGTTTATGCTTCTCGTTCTGCTGCTGGTGATCGAGATCCTGCAGCGCAATGTGACGCGGCCCGTCGGCCAGCTTTCGAAGATGGTGGAATCCTATGAGCACGGCAGCGTGACCCAGCCGAAGTTCCGGCATGAGGACGAACTTCAGATGCTGGGCAATTCCTTTGCCGAAATGACCGAGCGCATCAACGCCTACACCCAGGAGGTCGCCCGGGCCACGGAGGAGCAGGGGCGCATCAGCGCGGAATACAACGTGGCGAAGCAGATCCAGACCGACATCCTGCCCAGCGTGTTCCCGGCCTTCCCCGAGCGCAGGGATTTCGATATCTATGCCTCCCTGTATTCCAGCAAGGAGATCTGCGGGGATTTCTACGACTTCTTCCTGATCGACGAGGACCATCTGTGCATGGTGGTGGGGGATGTGTCCGGCAAGGGCGTCCCCGCGGCCATGTTCATGGTCATCGTGAAGACCCTCATCAAGAACCGGGCGCTCCAGGGCTTCTCCCCGGCGGAGGTTCTCCAAAACGTCAGCGAGCAGGTGCTGGAGGGCAACAACGCGGGCATGTTCACCACCGTCTGGCTGGCGGTGCTGGAGCTTTCCACCGGAAAAGGCCTTGCCGCCAATGCGGGCCAGGAGCATCCGGCGCTGCGCCACGCCGGGAAACGTTTCGAGCTGCAGGAATACCGCCATTCGCCGCCGGTGGGCGCGATGGAGGGCGTCCGTTTCCGGGATCACGGTTTCCAGCTGGAACCCGGCGACACTTTGTTCGTCTATACGGATGGGGTGAAGGCCAGCAAGAATCCGAAGGAGGAGCCCTTCGGCAAGGAGCGCATCCTGGAGGCACTGAACCGGGAGCCTGGGGCCACGCCCAGCGTACTGCTGCAGACGATGAAATCCGCCATCGACAGCTTCTACGGCGAAGCGCAGCAGACGGATGACCTGACGATGCTGTCCCTGAAATACTACGGAACGGGCCAGCCTTCGGACGAGTGGAAATAAATGCCGGAGTGAGAGGAGAACAGAAAAATGCTGACGATCAACAAGACCGCGGAGGGAGAAAAGGTGACCTTTTCTCTGGAGGGAAATCTGGATATCGACACCGCGCCCCAGCTGGAAGCGGAGCTCAAGCGGGCGCTGGACCGGACGACGGAGCTGGTCTTTGATTTCCGGGGCCTGAAATACATCTCTTCCGCCGGCCTGCGGGTGCTTCTGCTGGCGCAGAAGCAGATGAACCGCCAGGGGCGGATGCGCCTCGTCCATGTGGGAGAGACGGTGATGGAGACGCTGGAGATCACGGGCTTTGCGGATATTTTTTACATCGCAGATTGACGCGGGGCGCACATTGCGTTAAGATGAGACTAGATGCCGTATCCGGCAGCCGGCCCGCCGGGCAGAAGGAGGAATTGCTATGTCGGAATGGAAAAAGCTGAAACCGGAATGGATGAAGGACCAGGTGTTCACCCTGGCGGACCCGGCCCCCTGGGATCTGTCGGAGCTGAAGCAGGTGGTGGACGTGACCGATCCCCGCAGCGTGGCGGCCTATTGGGTCTGGAGCGTGTGCCGTCTGGTGGACGATTATGACGACGGCATGGGGATGATGAAGTATCTCTTCGCCGATCTGGAGCCCTTTGGCCGCGGCTTCGTGGAGGGCGGCGGCGCGGGCCGCGCCGGCTGGGACACGTATTTCAATGAGCGCCTCAGAAGCGCCCAGTATAACTGGCTGCCCCGGGCTTATTTTGACGGGGCGGAGAGCGCCAACGGTTTCCAGCCCCGGCGTCCCCTGAACCTGGAGCTGTACTACAATTCCACCAATACGGAGACCATCAACAGCCAGAGCCTGAAAGCTCTGGGCCGCCTGAACATCGTCTACTGGGTCAAGAGCTATGCCGCGGGCAACAAGGTCAACATCACCCTCAGCCAGTTCGACGAGAGCGATCGCTGGTATGTCACCAGCGGCGCCAGCTCTTCCGGCCTGTTCTACGATCAGTCCAGCGCCCTGAGCAACGCGGGCCGCGCCCGCCTGCAGGAGGCGGCCAATGACCCCAGCACCCCGGAGGAGCACCGCGCCCGTTACAGCGGCGCACCCGCCCCCTCCGCCCCGGCAGGGGAGAAGGTATGCCCCCAGTGCGGGGAACGCTGCCCGGCCCAGGCCAATTTCTGCCCCCGCTGCGGCGCGAAGCTGTGAGTAAAGAAAAAATCCGAATATGAAAAACAGCCTCCGGCGTCATGCCGGAGGCTGTTTATGCTTCTTGGTGATTATTTCCGGGAATCGGCGGTCTCCCGCGCTTCCTTCCGCCGGGCTTTCCGTTCCCGGCTGCGCAGGATGCGGTAGCGGATCACGAAGGCGATGTAGAGAAGGATCACGGCGGCGACCACGAGGAAGATGGTGCGGAAGCCCTTGCTGTGCAGCAGCTCCTTCAGCCGCTGGCGCATCAGCTCCACCCGGGAGACGGCCACGTCCGTGTTGGCGATCAGGGAGAAGGGCCCGTAGGTGCTGCCGTCGCTGCCCTCGACCGTCAATTCCCCCAGGACCTGCCCCCGGCTGACCGGGGCGGTGAGGGGCTCGGCCCCCTCCTGCTGGCTGAATATCCGTATCTTGCGGGTATACTCCTCGGAAATGTCCAGGTCGTTGGGCAGGAAGAGCTTCAGCTCCTCGGAAGCGCAGCATACCACCGTGTCGGTGCCCTCCGCAAGGCGAATGGGGATCTCCGTGACCGGCTCGATGGTGCTGACCACGTCCCGCAGGCTGTAACAGGAATTAAACCACTGGAACAGCTGCCGGGTCTGGATGAAGCTCTGGATGTCGTAGAAGCCGTTGTCCGATTCCAGCACCTTGCAGCCCAGCACGATGGAGACCACATAGCTCCCGTCCGTTTTCATGGAGGAGGCCAGGCAGTAGCCCGCATCGTCC